>Ga0209992_10003041_pt1 | contig 14593 bp, 15 predicted proteins | sample 2SBtaG_2_FD_182564 | JGI IMG/M metagenome (GOLD analysis project Ga0209992, IMG submission 182564) | Deep subsurface microbial communities from Kolumbo volcano to uncover new lineages of life (NeLLi) - 2SBTROV12_ACTIVE470 metaG (SPAdes)... | ecosystem: Environmental > Aquatic > Marine >... | reverse complement strand
GCATCGTCGTCAGAGCCACACGCGGCGGCTACCAACGAGAAGGTGAAAAGAAGAGCCAGCAGGCTCTTCCATTTTAGTGAACGCATGTTCCCCTCCTAAGTGGGCGTCCGTCCGTTGCCGTGTGACATCGGACTGGTTTTTTGGCAGAAATGAAAGCGCTTTCAGAACTGCTGTGCGAGACGCTACACGAAGTTGAGGACGCAAGGCGAAAAGATCTTCAGGCCCCTTGTGTTCGCGTTGGACCTAGCCGGCAACGATCAGCGAGTCGAAGACCTCACGATGAGTCCGGGTTCCACGACCCGGCGCTCCACCGCAAGGTCGGGGTCGGCTACGAGAGCGAGCAGTTTCTCGGCAGCCCAGACGCCGTGCGAAGCAACCGGCTGGTGGATAGTGCTCAGCCCCATCGGCGCGGCCAGCTCGTGGTCGTCGACACCCAGCACCGAGATATCGGACGGCGTCCGAAGCCCCTTCGCTTGTAGATGAGCGAGCGCCCCGATCGCCATTTCGTCCGACAAACAAAAAACCGCGGTCGCTCGAGGATCGTGGTCCAGCAGGCGTCGTGCTCCGCTGGCCCCGCCTGCGGCTGTCTCGGTTTCGAAGTACACGTTCGTGGAGTTGATGTGGTGCCCGAACTCGGCGAGAGCTGATGTGAACGCCTCGACCCGAGTGTCCTCCACCGGCGAGCCGCTAGACCGCCCGCGGATGATCGCAAATTCGGAATTGTCACCTCGGGCAAGGTGCGCGGCGGCGATTTCTCCGACCCGTGCGTCGTCGACTCTGATACTGGACCAGCCCGGTAGTTCGTCTCCGAGGCTTACCACCGGAACCGGCGAATCGATCAGTCGCTGAAGGCCAGGGGCCGACGGGTACAGATCGATAGTGATTATTCCGTCGACGCGGCGGGTGAGGGCGGCGAAACGGTCGCGGAACTCCTCCGGTTCAGTGCGGCGACTGATCGTCGTGATCAAGAAATCGAGATGCTCGCTGCGTAGTACCGCTTCGATCCCCGTCAGAACCTGACCGGCATACCAACTGCCAAAGTACGGGGCGATCACGCCAACAGTCGAGGCGCGCCCCGACGCGAGACGAGACGCGTGAGGGTCGGGGTGGTATCCAAGTTCCTTGGCCGCGAACTCAACGGTCGCGCGTGTGGCCGACGCCACGTTCGGGAGACCACGGAGCGCCCGGCTCACCGTTGCGGTCGACACGCCGGCCCGGCGAGCCACATCGTCGATTGATGGGTTGGTTGGCGGAGTCTTGCTCACGATGGCGCGCCGTTGAGGTAGATCGACGTCGACTCCGCGGCCACCTCGCTGAACGAGTCATTCTTGGCCTCGAGGACTCCATTCTTGCTCGAGAAGCTTTGGTGCCACGGACCACCCGGCAGCGTCAAGGTGGATAGGTCGACTGAGAATGCTTCGGTCGCCAGGTTTGTTATAGCGAGGCAGTGAGGACGCTCGATAGCTATAACTGAGGGGCCGAGGTCCAGCACGCGAGCTTGGCCTTCACAAAGTTGCGGTGTCTTGTGCCTGAAGGCGAGCAGATCGCGGTAACGATGGATGGTCGATTCTGGGTCGTCTCGTTGGCTCTCTACGGTTAGCTCGGCGGGTCGCGGCGCGCTCTTGAGCCACGGCTCGCCGCGGGTGAATCCGTTGTTTGGAGTCGAGTCCCATGGCATTGGAGTGCGACAGCCGTCGCGCCCTTCGCCGGCCCACTGCGAGAAGCGGGCGGCGAGCGGGTCGGTGACCGAGTTGGGGTCGACATTGCCATCGGGAAGCCCGAGTTCTTCTCCTTGGTACACAAACGGCATCCCGCCGAGCACCATGGCCAAAGTACTCAAAGCCAGTGAACGAGATATTGCCCGCTGGTCGTCAACGCCCCGGCCAAAACGTGTTGCTGGTCGCGGTCGATCGTGACAACTCAGCACCCACGACACTCCTCCTGGAGCGATGGCTTGGAGCGACTCGATCGACGTCTTCCATTCGGCTGGTTCCCATTCCAGCCATGTCGAGCGCAAGTAGAACAGTTGATGCAGGGCATCGCCGTCGGCCACGTAGCGCGCTGCCCGCTCGGCGTCTTCGGCGCCGAGCTCGCCGATCAGTACTGCGCCATAGGGTTCGACGACCTGATTCCAGCGACGAAAGACTTCGATGTTGGTGTCCTGATCGAGGTCGAAGCGGTGGTCAAACGAGTCGAAGACAGCGCGGGGGCTCATGTTTGGGGTGACCGTTCGGAGCTGAGGGTTGTCGCGAAAAAGTGGGTCTTTGTGGCAGCCGTGGGCAACGTCTATTCGAAAGCCTGCGGCGCCTCGATCGAGCCAGAACCGAAGCGCGGTGTCGAAGGCATCAGCGACGGCTGGGTTCTGCCAGTTCAGGTCGGGTTGTTCGGGTAAAAACAGGTGGCAGTAGTACTCGCCCGAGACCGGCTCGAACGTCCACGCCGGCCCCCCGAAATGGCTGACCCAATTGTTGGGTGGCCCGCCGTCGGCGGCCGGCGGCTTCCAAATGTAGAAGTCGCGAAATGGTCCGGTGGGATCAGCGACGGCGGCGGTAAACCAAGCGTGTTCGTTGCTGGTGTGGTTCGGCACGATGTCGACGATCACCCGAATCCCGACTTTTCTTGTCGCGCTGATCAGCTCGTCGAAGTCGGCCAGCGTGCCGTGCTGGGGATCGACGTCGACGTAGTCCGAGACGTCATAACCGTGATCATGACCAGGCGATGGAAAGAACGGATTGATCCACACCGCGTCGACTCCGAGCCATGCGAGGTAGTCGACCTTGTCAACAATTCCTCGTAGGTCGCCCATGCCATCGCCGTCGTGATCGGCGAAGGAACGGATATAAGCCTGGTAGCCCACTGCACCTATCCACCACGGTGGCGGAGTCGGTGTGGTTGGGTGCGAGTTGGTGGTCACCGCTCCCCCTTGATGTGATGGTAGCGAAGCCGAGATGGCGGCGTTGAGCCTACAAGTAGTTGCCTCGCCAGTCGGGATGCGTCTGCCAGTGTGGTCGCCTAGGTTGCCGAAGTGACGTCTGAACAAATCATCAGGTCGTATTACATGCTGGCTGGGCTCTACACCCTCGCGGCGTCGCTCATCTGGGGTGTGAACACCTTGTTCCTCCTTGATGCCGGTTTGTCGATCAGCGAAGTGTTCGTTGCCAACGCCGTTTTTTCTGCCGGCATGGTGTTGTTCGAGATTCCGACCGGTGTGATCGCCGACACGTTGGGTCGAAGGGTCAGCTACCTGCTCTCGATAGTGGTCCTCGGTGCAACCACGGTTCTCTACCTGATGGCGGCTCAAGCGAACGCCGGGGTTGGGGTGTTTGCGGCCGTCTCGCTGGTGATGGGGCTGGGGTTCACCTTCTATTCGGGTGCCCTCGAGGCGTGGCTGGTCGACGCATTGCGTTCGGTTGGCGTCAACGATGATCTCGATCATGTATTTGCGCGGGCCGCGCAGGTGACCGGACTGGCGATGTTGGTAGGCACGACCGGCGGAGGGTTCCTTGGGCAACTCGATCTTGCCGTTCCGTTCGTGGTGCGAAGCGTGTTGTTGGTTGCGCTGTTGGTGGTTGCCGGTCGCTCGATGCACGACCTCGGCTTCATTCCTCGCCCCCTCGCGCTGGCCAATATCGGCAGCGAACTGCGCACGCAGGCGCAGGTTGGTATCTCTTACGGGTGGCGCCAGCCGGGCCTTCGACTCTTGATGCTGGCGGGGCTAACCCGCGGGGCCTTTCTTGGTTGGGCGTTCTACGCGTCTCAGCCTTACTTCCTCGAACTGTTGGGCGACAACAAAGTTTGGGTTGTGGGTGTTATCACCGCGTTGATGTCGTTGTCGACGATCGTTGGCAATCAAATCGTCGAACTCCTGAGCCGTCGCTGTCGTCGCCGCAGCTCGCTCATCTTGAGCGCCTCGGTCCTCACCAGTGTGGCTTTACTCGTGATGGGAACGACCGGCTCGTTCTGGGTCGCCGTGCCAGCGTTCTTGATCGTCACCGGGGCGATGGGGGTCATCACGCCGGTGCGCCAAGCCTATGTTCATCATGTGGCACCGACCGAACATCGCGCGACGGTGATCAGCTTTGATGCCATGGTCGGGTCGATCGGGGGAGCGGGTGGCCAACTCGGGCTGGGGCGGGTGGCCGATGCCAACGGGTTTGCGGTCGGATACGTAACCGGTGGCGTGATGACGGTAATTGCGTGGCCGCTGCTCTGGGGTGTTCGCCGTCGTGGTGGCGCCGAAGACGTGATCGCCGGGAGCAGTTTGCGTGAGGGCACATGCGCGGCCCAAGGGCTGCCTCGCGGAACCCACGTCGAGTCGCAATCCCGGCTGGTGGTGGCCGCCGATGAAGCGTAGGAGGTCAGCTAGTGCGGCCGTTGGCCATTGCACGCCAAAGCGAACGGTAGTTGGGCCATACGAGTTCAGGGGTTACGTAGCCCGCGGCCTCGAGCTCTTTGTGCAACTTGGGAAGGTTGCGAAACGGTACGCCGGAGTCGACATGGTGCGCGAGGTGCCAGCCGGTGTTCAGCGGCGCCACCCAAAATCGCGGGAGCAAGGTCTGACGCACATGGTGGGTTGTTTCGCGCCGGTCGTCTGACTCGTGCATCCCACCGTGTTCGGCAATCGCCCGCAGACGGTTAAGTACCTTCCATACGGTCAGCCACGGTGCGAGGTAGAGCAGAAGGTAGAGCTCGGGGCGACCAAACGCGGTGAAGATCGCGACCAGCGCCAGCTGTGCGACGACGATGCGGGTGGCTATTGGCCGCCCACGCTCGGAGCCGAACGCTTGCACCATCGTGGCGAGGTTTCGGTACCCGGTTACGCCGAAGATGTCGCGGCCGAACTTGCGGCGCATCGATGCCCAACCCACTGGAAAACCGGAATAGAAATTCATGTCCGGTTCGCCATCGCCGAATTCGCGGCGGTGATGGGCGGCGTGGCTGCGCCGATAAATGTCGTAGGCGGTGAACATTGGGTAGTACGACAGCCAAGCGCCTATCCAATCGTTGAGGCGCTTGCCGTGAAACAGCAGTCGGTGGCTGGCCTCGTGGCCGAGGATGGCCATGGCCGCAAAGTTGCGGCCCATGAGAAAGAACGCGGCTACGTAACCGAGCGGATGGTCGAGCCACACCGCGCCGCCGATTGTGACCGCGACCGAGACCCAAACGCCAATGACGGTGATCGTGTTGCGAACCGTTGGTATACGCCGCAGTTCGCCGCGGATCTCGCGGACTGGCATGGCCGACGCGGTGAGGCGGTCGGACGGCAACACGTCGGGGAGTTGCGAGCGAGACGGAACGAGTCCGCCAGTGACCCAGTCGGGCATGAGTCCAGTATGGGGCCTCGACGCCCCTATCGCATAGCGTGCATCCATGACCGATCGCTTCTACTTTCGCCAACTGCTCTCTGGCCGCGACTTTGCCAACCACAATCAAATAGCCGAACAAATGGTCAACTTCGTCTACGCAATCGGCGATCGCGAGACCGGCGAAGCGGTGCTGGTTGATCCGGCCTACGACGTGCACGGATTGATCGACACCCTCGAAGCCGACAACATGCGGCTCAGCGGTGTGCTGGCTACCCACTACCACCCTGATCATGTCGGGGGCTCAATGATGGGGTTCGAACTCGAAGGCATAGCCGCGGTCCTTGAGCGAGTCGATGTCCCAATCCACATCCAAGCCGAAGAAGCGGAATTTGTGCGAAAGGTCACCGGCGTGACTGATACGTCTTTGGCTTTGCACAAGAGCGGCGACGTGGTGTCGGTCGGTGCCGTCGACATCGAACTGATCCACACTCCTGGTCATACGCCGGGAAGCCAGTGTTTCCTGGTTGATTCGCGGCTTATCGCCGGCGACACTTTGTTCCTGGACGGATGCGGCCGTACCGATTTACCAGGTGCCGATCCCGAGCAGATGTACGAAAGTCTCACCACCCGGTTGGGGAGCGTGAGCGACGATGCGGTTTTGTATCCCGGTCACCGTTACTCGATCGAGTCCTCGGCCACCATGGGGGCAACGCGCCAACGCAACATGGTATTTCGGCCCTCCTCGAAGGAGCAGTGGATGGCCGTATTCGGCGGCTGAGCTGTCTAGAGCGACCGTGGTCTAGCAGCGGTAGCGATCGACGCCGTTAGACGATCGGTCCAGCGAGTGCTGTACAGAGTGTCAACCGCGGGCGGAAGATCGAGCCGTGGCAAGTCGGCGGGCTTTGAGCCAGAACCAGGAGTGGTTCGCACCACGTGACGCAAATCCAGGACCCCGGTTGGCTCGAGCACGTAACCGTCGAAATGCTCGCCGCTGGTTTCGGCTCGGCACAACGCGGCCATACGAAGCCGTTCCGAAAGTGTCATTGGCTGTTGCACCGCAGTCATGGACTTGTTCCCTCAAAAAGATTCGTTCCGGGGGAAGAATAGACGATGGGTCAGGTTCTGAACATGGGTCAATTGGCACAAGATTGCTCAAGGTGTGGCCAACGAGACGATGTCGGCCTCGCTCCAGGTTTCGGCGACTCCGTCGACGAGTCGTAGCCGGGCACATATCTGGTCGATTGACCACTCGTTGGTGTCGACAAGACCGTTGACGATCGTCGACAGATACGGTCGGCTCGGGGCCGCCCCCTGGCGAGCTTCGGGCGGGTCCGGTGACGTAAAGGTGACGACCGGTAGCCCGTCGATTGGCGCCAATCCATACAGGCAGTCGTAGCGTCCCTCGCCAACGGTCAAGCGGGTTCGGTCGCTGAGCCGCTCGAGAGGTAGCGCCGTTCGGGTTCGTTGGCTTTCCTGGGCCACCACGTCGTCGAGTTGGCCCCAAGTAATCAGGTATCGACGACCGAGAGCACCTGGTTCGGTCTCGCGATGTTCGAGAAACGCAGGCGCGCCGCCCCAAAAGTATGAGCGGCCGACGAAACGAACCTGATGGTCGAATTCGTGAGGGGCGTCGGCGCGGGGAAGCGCATCGTCTCGAGCCCCGACCTGGACGTTGTCGCGGCCCGGTATCGGTCCACCGGTGAGGTAGGTGAGGAAGCGAGCACGCGAACAGTTTGAGCCGTACGAGGCGTACCACACCAGGCGGTTCTCGCGGTCTGACATCGTTGCAACATAGTTCCCCGCGTCGGTCAAAATTGGCTTATATCCGGGCGATTAGGGCCGATTGTCAATCATCGGTATGCGACCGCCGCAGCCACCGGAGGTAACCGCAGATGTTCGAACAGTCAGACGAGTCGGCTCAGTCGATGCGCGAGCGCGAGCTGGAGCTCAGGGTCGCTCGACTCGAAGCCGAGCTGGCGACCGCCAGCGGTGAGGGCGAACCCACCGACATCGCCGCTCGCTTCTTGGCCATGGCGGCAAGCACTGTCGATATGGCGATAGAAGACGCCCGCCGCGAGGCCGACGAGATAGCCGCCGAGGTGAGTGCCAACGCCGAGGCCCGGCGTGACGAAGCCACCAGGTTGGCATCAGAAGCCGAGGCCCGAGCAGAAGCGCTGGCCCGTCAAGCCGATGATCATCAATCGATTCTTGATGCCGCCCGCTCCGAAGCCGACACCATCACCGAAGGCGCCCGACACGAGGCCGAGACGTTGATAGCCGCCGAACGTGCTCGGGTCGGTGACGAGATCCAGGCTCTTTCAGAGGTGCGCGAAGCGCTCGAGAGCGAACGAGGGGCACTCGAGTCGTACCACGAGGAGTTGCAGCGTCGAGTGCAAGAGTTGGCCGAGTCGATGGTTGCTTTCATGACGACCGAACCGCCTCTCGGAGCGGTAGGTGCGATCGAGAATCTGGCGGTCGGTGAGCTGGATGCTTCGCCCGAGGTTGAGCCCGCGCCGGTAATCCCGACCCCGCCTCCGGCCCCTGCTTTTGCCTCCGCGCCGGCCCCGCCTCCGGCCCCTGCTCCGGTTGGGACGGAAGCGGAGGCGATCCCATCCTCGAGCCTCTTCGCCCGCAGTGACGACTCGGTCGACGAGGAAGCGCCAAAGCCGTCGCTGTTCGGAAGCCACGGAGCGCGCCTCATCGAACAGACGTCTCCGTCGGAACTCGCAGCAGCGCTCGGAGAAGCCAGCGATGACAACGCGTTTCGTTCCTTCATCGCTGGTGATCAAGAGGCTGACCCAAGTCGCGAATGGTTGTTGCGACCCGAACAGCACTAATCGGATCATCCCGGTATGAGCATGCGTCGACCTGTGTCCGGTGATCCGGCCGACATAATCGACGCGCTCGTAACCGACTGGACCAGCGACACAACAAGAGCTCGGGTCCGAACCATCGGCCTGATCCGGACCGCGCACATTGTGCTTGGTCCATCTGTTGTTCTCGCCTGTCTGGTGTTCTTTGGCGGGTCCGGGGTCACCGTTGCGACCATTGTCTACCTGGTCGGACTGGTCGTTGGATTGGCCATATTGGCACCCGATCGCCAGATCGCCGCATTGGCCCTTTTTGACATTTTGCTCATCGGGCACGTGAGTAGCACCGACCCGAGCGTGTGGATGGCGCTGCTTGTTCCGTCGGCGGCGGCGGTATCGATTGGCTGGTTGATCGGCGGCCGTGCCACGTGGCTGTTGTTCGGCGTGAATATCTTGGCCATGGCTGGCGCCGGAGCGATCTCGCAACCCGATTCGTGGCCGGTGATTCTCGGGGTGTTCTTCATCACGGGATTGGGGCTTCATTTCAACAACTTGCAGATCGTCGGTAGCGGTCACGCAGGGGTGTTGCGGGTAGCGGACCTGATCGACTCATTGCCGGTCATTGTCTGGGAGAGCCAACCCGAATCGGGTCAGCTGACGCGCACCTTGGGCTGGGTCGAAGACCTTGTCGGGTTCCGGCCCGAGGAGTGGGGTGCTCTTCCGCTGCGTCGGCGGGTGTTTCACGCCGACCTCGAAAACTACGAGTCGATGTCGGTGCAAGCGTTGGCCAGCGACGAGCCCGTCACTCACGAGTTCCGCCTGCGTTGCGCCGACGACAGTTTGCTCGGCGTGCGTGAAGTGTTGCGACGGGTCCGAGTCGATGGTGAATACTTGTTGCGAGGGGTAATTCTCGACATCGCCGATGAGGCCGCCGCTCGAGTAGCGGTCGATCGTCTGGCGGCGGTGGTTGGGCTGCAACTCGAACCGTTATTGGTGCTGGCTGCTCGGGCCAGCGTGGAGAACCCGCCGACAGTACTTCAGTCCAACGCGGCCTTTTCCTCATTGGCCGGTCTCGACGAGGACGACATGGTGGGCCGCACGCTTGCCGACGTGGCGCCATGGTTGCCGCGGGTGCTCATCGCTGATCTGGACGATCATGCAGTGACGGGACGCTTGGTCGACCGCGACGATCTCGAGATCGTTACCCCGATCGGGATGCGGATATTCGACTACACCCTTGTGAGGCTGCCCGACGGAGCGGTCGCCGTGCAGTTTGCTGACGTGACCGATCGTCGCGCCGCTACGGATTTGATCCGGCACCAAGCATTTCACGACCCGTTGACTGCACTCCCCAACCGAACTCTCTTGTTCGACCGGCTTTCTCACGCCCTCGATTCGCTCGACCGCGAACAGTTCGAGGTGGGCTTACTGCTTCTCGATCTCAACCAGTTCAAAGAGATCAATGACACCCTTGGCCATGCCTATGGTGATGAGCTCTTGATAACAGTCGGTCAGCGACTGCGCGGACTAACGCGCGATGTCGATACGGTCGCCCGGCTTGGTGGAGACGAGTTTGCCATGGTGGTTGCCGGAGCGACCGAAGGTGAGCTTGTCGAAATTGCCAACCGGATCGCCGGTGCAGTTCAGCTCCCGATCGAGGTGGGAGGCATCGAGGTCGAGGTAAGCGCGAGTATTGGTGGCGCCGTGGCTCCGCTGCACGGCAATGACGCTCACACACTGTTGCAGCGCGCCGATGTGGCGATGTACGACGCGAAGCGATCGGGGGCGCTGTTTCGGATGTATGTGGCCGACGATGACCGTCACTCTCGCGACCGGTTGACGTTGATGGGAGAACTCCGAAACCTCCTGAGCGGAGAACTCGAAGTCTGGTATCAGCCCAAAGTCGATCTCGGGAATGGTCTCGCCAAGGAGGTAGAGGCCCTGGCTCGGTGGCGTCATCCGCGACTTGGGCTCCTCGCTCCCAGCCACTTCATCGAACTGTGCGAAGTATCCGGTCTGATCAGCGAGCTGACGTTTCGAGTGCTAGACGAAGCCGTTGCCGCTGTGGCCCAATGGCCGGGGGTGGGAGTGGCCGTCAACGTGCCAGTGCGGAATCTTTTCAGCCGAGCGCTGCCCAACCACGTCGCAAACACTCTCGCTCGACACGGTGTAGCCGCCGATCGTCTCATTCTGGAAATTACCGAGCGGGAGATCATGGAAGACCATCTGGCTATTGTCGAGGTTCTTCAAGATCTCCACCAACGAGGCGTGCGAATCTCCATCGACGATTTCGGGACCGGCTATTCGTCGCTAACCCATCTGCGGCGCTTGCCGGTGAGCGAGATCAAGATTGATCAGTCGTTCATCAGCGGAATGCTCGATAGCGAGAACGACTACATCATCGCTCGTTCGATCATCGACCTCGCCCACAACCTCGGACACAGCGTCGTTGCCGAAGGAGTAGAGGACACCGCAACCCTGCAACTGTTGCGGACTCTTGGGTGTGACGCGGCGCAGGGCTTTCTGTTCTCGCGTCCCGCGGCAGCGTCGGCTATTCAAGGTCTCATCAACGGTGGACCAGCGTTTAGTTCGGCTGGCCGCATGATCTGGAACACCCCCGCGACGACCGGAGCGATCAGCTAGTTGCGCTCGAAATGTCGGTCGACGGAGGCCGAAACGCCTCTGCGGCAACGGTTGTCGGTGAGGCGAGTTCGACAATGTCATGGGAGCTGAGGAGCACAACCACGACCCCGTCGGTATTGCGGTTGACTTCGTCGACTCGAACCCAGGCACCATCGCGAAAAATCCAATGACCAACCCTGATCAAGTCGGGAGGAAGGACCGCTCCGGGCCTAATCGAGAGACCCAGTGCAGCGGTATAAGAGCGGAGGAGTTGTAACGCGGGCAGCAACAAAGAAGTGCTCACTGCGCCAATGCCCAAACCCAAGACCACGCCTGTCGCTCCGCCGATGAGAACCAATGTCAGACCAGCGCCATTAGCGAGGCTGGCGCCGATGACCACAAGCACGAGCGTGTTTCGGTCGTTTTGAGCAGATCGGGGTGGTTGCTCCAACTCGATCAGTTCGCCAGTGGCCGCGAAACGAGACAACTGCTCGTTCGGTCCAGAGGGCGAAGAGGAAGACATGGTCATCAGCGTATTTCTGCGGTCTGATCGGCGGCGAATTCGCCTCCGGCCGTTATGAGCGGCTCGTTAAGCTCGATCACCTCGTCGGTGCTCAACAAGGCGGTGTAGCCATCGTTGCTGAAACCGACCTGCTCGACTCGAACCCATGCCTGACGGTGAAACACCCAGTTTCCGGGTCGGATCAGGCTTCCTGCTGTCATCGACGCGGGGATAGGCGTCACACCTGACGGCATTGGGTGACGCAAAACGTTGCCCAACGGCGGCAAGAGCACCGCTAATCCGATCGCAACAATCCCCAGGCCGAGGAAGGTGGCCAAGGTCGTGAGCGAGCCACTTCGGGCGAGCAGGACGCCAAAACCAACACCCACAGTGGTTGTTCCGGCGGCCAAGGTGAGAACCGAAAAGAACTCGTCATCGCTGTCGCCGCTGGGAGATTCGACACGATGTTCGACGCGACCTGACACCGCAAAGTTCAAGAATTGCCGGGTCAACTCGCTCGTCGGGTTCTGATCGGGGCTCATGTGATACTGCGGCAAACGGTCGGTATAAAGTGTCGTCGCCCCGGGGCGGTGGGAACCCCGGGGCGACCGATTTCGGCGCGGCTAAGCCGCAAACATTTACGCCGAGACGTAAATGCAGTCTTGCGGGCACTCTTCAGCCGCATCGAGCATCCCCTCCAGGAACGCTTCGGGAAGAGGAGCCGGTTCGTTGGAGCCGTATTTCTTCCCATTGAGATTTACGTATGCGAGGCCATCGCTCTCGAGTGTCAACATTTCGGGGCACGCATCGACGCAGACGCCGACTCCGCAACATTCGACGTGATCAATCCAAACTTGCATTGAAGAAATTCTCCTTGTGGCGATTCCTGCCCGCGTGACGTACACGCCACACACCTATCGCGAGGTTTGGAACCGTTGTGAAATCCGTCACCGCATGAAGGCGAAGGGGTACCGAGGGCGGCTACGGCGCGACGATCACTGCGTCGGCGGGGGCCTGAACCAGGCGCATCGCGACGGCCATGGTGCCGTCGGTTGCTTGGAGACTCACCGCGTTTGGCTCGGTAGTCACGGTCACCGTCACCCATTCGCTCAGCAACCCGAGCGTTGCTCCTGGGTAGCCAAACGAAATCTCTGCGCCGACGACACTGACCTGGGTTGCGGCAAACATTGGTGCCAGCGGATCGTGGTCGGTTGGTAGATCGACGAGTGGAGACCATTGGCCCCCGGCGGCGCGGAACCAGCCAACACCATCAACAACCAACGCCTCGATGGCAACGTCGCCGGCCGTCGCAGTGGCCTGGGTGTTGCCCCCCAAGTTGCGTCCAATCAGTCGGCTGACTTCAACACCGTTGTTGTAATTGACACGATCGAAATCGTAGCCGGCGGTGAGGAGTTGGATTGTTTGGTCAAACGCGGTGGTCACAGTGATCGCGTCTTGGGTGGGGTCGCCGGCGACCTCAGCGGCGGCCGTGCCGTCGTCAAGAGTCGGTCCGTTGGGGGAACAGCCGGCGGCGACAAAGACAAACAGAAGCGCCAGCAGAGGCAGATGGGCAAAACGGCGCGGCGGGTTGGACAACGGAGATCTCCAGTGGGGGGACGAACAGAGACTAGACGTTGCAACATAGCGAAGAGGTTTGGCTGGGTGGTACGCGCCCTTGGCCTGAAACAATTGTGACGATTTCGCTACAGGTCATTAGGCCCGGTGGTCGAAAGCATCACTGTGAGTAGTCAAAAAGAATCAACGTCACCAAACCTCGCGACGGGTTGGCGGCGTGTACCCACAGTACGGGCGTACGAACAACCTCGTTCTAGAAGGTCAGCGATGCAGCTTGAAACCCAAACACCGTCCACCGAAGACATCACCGACATCCTTGTTCGCGCCGAAGGCTCGATCGAGGTAGTTGTTGATTCCGAATGGTGGGTTGTGTATGGGGCTGAAGAGCTCGCCACCCTTCTGGACCTCAAAGTAGAAGAAGTGGCTGGGCTGCCTTTGGGCAGTTTGCTTCACCCGGACGACCTGACGGTCTCGCCGTTGGGGATCTGGCGAAGTGGCCAATCAGCCGCGTTGAGATTCCGCAAGGGAGCGCATGGGCATGCTCGCTTGCACGTCGGCATTCAGCGAGTTCGCTGGCTGCCAGACATGTGGACTCTTGTGCTCACGGAGATCGATGCCGATCTTCACGAGCTCGACTACCGAGATCCGAGCGAAAGCTCAAACGAGAAGCCGGGCGAAGTCGAATTGGCAGACGTTCTGCCATTTCGCTGACGCAGCCGCACCACGGCCCACCTAGGAGAATTTACGTGAAGACCCCCCCATCCTTCGCCCGCTCGGGTGTCGCAGTCTTGGTGACTGCTGCATCAGCGGTCGCCCTGAACGTCGGCATAGTCCGTGCTACCTCAGGGTCCAATCCCTCGGTTGACGCCGTGGAAGTAACTTCGGCAGTCGAACCGGGGGTGGCAGCTACTTTGCTGGCCTCCGCTCGCTCCGCCGACGTCGAGCATGCCGACGTCGAGCATGCCGACGTCGAGCATGCCGAGGCTGTCGCGGCCACACCCGCTCCCGCTCCCACCGCGCCGGCGGTCGCCGAACACGCCCCGGCAACGACCAACGCGCCGGCAACTACTCAACCGGCGGCCCAGGCCGCCGCGGTGGCACCGGTCACCACCTACGAGACCTTTGCAATCAACGGTGTCGGCTCGGTCGTGATTGCCAATCACGGGTCGTCGCTCGAATTTTGGGCCGCTTACACCGAACCGGGATGGGCCTACGGAACCGAAGATCCCACCGGTAAAGAGATCGTCGTGAAGTTTCGCGCCGACCGCGGCGAAGTCGAATGGAAGGCCAAGCTTTCAAACGGCAAGATCCGAGTTTCTAGCTCTGTGAGCATGGAGGACGAGAACGATGACTGATGCCGCAGAGCGCCTAGCGCGCCTACAACTTCGTCAAGCCGAACGCTTGCAAACCCCTCCCGCGGCGGCTGCCCAGGCCGCTGCGGCCGCACCTGTCACCCCTGGTGCGGTGCCGCGGGCCGCTGCTCGGCCCGCTGGCCGCAAGAAGCGCAGCCACGCCGCGGCCTCGGCCCGGGTAATCGTGAGTGCGTTCTTCGCTTCGGTGTTTGTGGTCCTCATGTCCTTCATGGGGCCGTTCATCGCCGTCGAAGAGACACAAACAGTTTCGGCCGCGGTCGAGACAGCAGCTCCGGCGCAACCCGAGCCGGTGATCGTAGAGATCCGCCGCGAGGCCGCAACTGCGCCCCCCGACCCGGACGCTGCGGTTCCTGGCTACCTCGAGCTGGCACCGGCCGGTGCAGCCGCGGTAGCGACCGATGCCGC
>Ga0209992_10003039_pt1 | contig 14599 bp, 9 predicted proteins | sample 2SBtaG_2_FD_182564 | JGI IMG/M metagenome (GOLD analysis project Ga0209992, IMG submission 182564) | Deep subsurface microbial communities from Kolumbo volcano to uncover new lineages of life (NeLLi) - 2SBTROV12_ACTIVE470 metaG (SPAdes)... | ecosystem: Environmental > Aquatic > Marine > Volcanic... | reverse complement strand
TTATGATTTAAATAGATTTTTGCAGGCGCAAAAGCAAGATTATGCCATAGCGCTAGATGAGATCACCCAAGGGCAAAAGTATTCACATTGGATGTGGTACATATTTCCACAAATCGAAGGGCTAGGGCGTAGCCATATTGCACAGAAGTATGCAATTAGCAATGTAGAAGAGGCTAAAACTTATCTTGCAGATTCAGTACTTGGAGCGAGACTAGTTGAGTGTTGCGAAGTGTTGCTAAATTTAGACAGTAGTTATACAGCTTCTGAGATATTTGGCTTCCCCGATGATCTTAAGCTCAAATCATCCATGACGCTGTTTGCCAAAGTTTCAACAAAGGATTCAGTTTTTCATAAAGTTCTTGAGTATTATTTTGATGGTGAGTTTGATGACAAGACGATCTATCTCTTGAAATGAAAATTAAGTAAGGAAATCCAATGGCGCCAAAGAAATTAGCGATATTGTTACTGAAGCTAAAGAGGCAACAGTGCAAGTAATTTGTAAAGAAAAAGAGTAAATAATGGAAGTATTAATCGCAATACAATTAGTCTATGTTGTCTATGGAATTGTCTATTTGTTAGGGGACTTGTAAATTAGTTAAAAAATATTGGAGAAGGTGAATTGGCTTTAGCTAAGAGAGATTGCCCTGGGGTAAATTTTAATAATGAAGTATTATGAGCTATAATTGAACGACATATTTAAGTTTTTAAAATATGAAAATTATTTTTACGACTATTAATCTTTAAAATATATGTAGAGAAAATAACTAATTATTTTGACCCTTAAAAACATAATTTAAACAAGGTATAAAAAATGACAGGAATAAATAAAGTAATATTAATAGGAAATCTGGGCACAAAGCCAGAGCTTAAATATTCGGCAAACAATACTGCTATAACCAATTTATCAGTGGCTACATCAGAGTCTTGGACTGATAAAAATACTGGCCAAAAGCAAGAGAAAACTGAATGGCATAGAGTTAGTGTATTCGGTAAGTTAGCTGAGGTTATTGCTAAACTCTGCGATAAAGGCTCCAAAGTTTACATTGAGGGAAAATTGCAAACTCGTAAGTACCAAGATAAAACGGGAGCTGATAGATATGCTACTGAAATTATTGTAAGCGGCTTTAATAGTGTTATTCAAATGCTAGATTCAGCTAAGAAAGATGTAGAACCAGCATCCCCTATCAAGCCTGTTGATGCGGACTCAGAGTTTGATGATACAATGCCGTTTTAGGAGTAGTTATGACTAATATAGATAAATTAAGACAATACTATCTAACAATGCCCCCATTATCATTTTGATATGACAATTGATGATGATTATTTTTCAGATAAAGATCAGGCTGATATAGCCAAATATGGCAACTGGTTCCAGGCTATTTGGGATAACAAGGTTCCATTGGTAACTGACAAGCTAAAAAGCTTCTATGCAGCTAAAAATCCTAACTGTACGGATAGAGGCAGGTTTGAAGAGTTATGGTATCAATACAAGTTACGTGAATTGCCCTTCTAATAATGCTCCCAGGCACACCCAATATAAAAATATGCTTAGATTGCGATGGCTTGATAGAGGAAAAGGTACTCTTATCTGGAAACACATTTGGCGCTGATTTTTATACTGATGGAAAAATGGAAGCTCCAATGCTTCCAGAGCAGCATGCACTTTTCAAGTGTCCACATTGTCAATCTTTAATGTGGTCGGATGATTTGCAAATAATTGACTCTGATGAGCTTGATGAGCAAGTAAATGTAATGCCTTATCTTATTCCAAATTTTGACGAATATCTTTATAAGCTAAAAGATGGAGGTGTTGATAAAGAGGAATATCTTAGGGTTAAGGCTTGGCATACAGGTAATGATCAACGTAGAAAAAATAATATCAAGCCAGGGTTGTCTATCGATGAAGTGGATAACTTGAAAAAACTTGGCGATATTCTCGGCTCAAGTGACGATGATCTCATATATAAAGCTGAAATTAAAAGAGAGTTATCGCTTTTTGGTGAGTCTATAGATCTTTTAAAAGATTTTAATGATTATTCAATGGATGTTGTGCATACAATAAGAAGGTTGGCCTTTGAAAGAATCCCGTTTGTATCATTGACGGATGAATATTGTGAAGAATTTTATGATGATGGTGTTAAAAAAAATAAAGGTTATAAAGTAAATGATAAAAAGTACGGCTTATGGGTCGAATACTATTCAAATGGAAATAAAGAGCGTGAAAATAATTATAGAGATGGTGAGAGGTTTGGTATTCAAACTATTTGGTATAAAAATGGACAAAAGGAACGTGAATATACTACAGTTAATGGTGATAACGATGGTGTATATATTTCGTGGCATGAGAATGGACAGAAACAGAAAGAGGGAATTTTTCTTAAAGGGGTGGAAGTTGGAATTTGGATTACATGGTATCAGAATGGTCAAAAAGAAAGTGAAAGTGAATTCATTAACCGTTTTAATGATGATGATTACAAGATAACAACATACTTTGAAAGTGGGGGTGTTGAATCAATAACAGGCAATTACATTGATGATGGAAATTTGTCAGGTCTATGTACATGGTTTTATGAAAATGGCCAGAAAAAAGCAGAAGGGGGCTTTATATCAGGTCATGTTGTTAATAGGAATAGAGAGTATGATGATTATGACCTTGTTGCAATGCAACCATCAGTAAGAGATGGTTTGTGGAGTTATTGGTATGAAGATGGCCAGAAAAAATCACAATGCTTTTATTCTGACAATGTAATAGATGGTTTGTATATTGGATATTATAAGAACGGTCAAAAGAAAGTTGAAAAAATATACAAAGTTGTGAAAGAAGAAGCTTGGGAACCCTATGATGTTCCTAAGAAAATGCTTAGTTTAAAAGATGGAAAGGCAATCGTATGGAAAAGAGACGGCACAAAAAAGCTGGAATTAAATTATAAATGTGTTGTTGATATTCCTGGTTTTGTGAAGTATAAGGCCATGAAAGATGGAATATGTGTTAGATGGCTTGAGGATGGAGATAAAGTAACAACAAGATATGTGGCATATGATTCTAATTATTGTATAGACTCACCAAGAAGACGGAGAGGAAATACTTGTGAAATATTTAGAAGGAATGTATGAAATTAATACCACCATATATTGCTCAAACTAAAAAAAATGGATCAGAAGTTAAAGTTTTTGATTTATTTAAAAAAATTGATGGGGATTCTGATTCTTGTCTGGTTCACTCTGTAAATTTACCTGAACACAAGTATAAAGAATGGGCGGAAATAGATTTTTTGTTTATATCTAAATCAGGAATTTTAGTAATTGAAGTTAAAGGTGGAAGGGTTTCTAGAGACGGAGGGGTTTGGAAATTTAAAGACAGGTATGATAATATTAATGAGAAAAATGAAGGTCCAGATGTGCAGGCAAATACAGCAAAGTATGCACTTAAGAAAAGACTTAAAAAACAGTTTCCAAATATAAATTTCAACAATGTTGTTTTGGGATGGGCTGTGGTTTTTCCAGATGTTGATTATGCAGCACAATCACTAGAGCTTCCAGATGAATTGGTCTGTGATGTTGACTCAATGAAAAAAAAGCCTTTTAAGGCGTTCTTGACCAATGTTTATAAATATTGGATAAATAATAAGACAAGCAAAGGGAGAAAATATTCGAGACTAACCCCACAAGAAATAAGATCTATAAAGCATTATATACGCCCAGATTTTGATTTAGTTCAGACATTAAAAAGCTCTATTAAGCAAAGTCATATAGACATGGTAAAGATGACAAATGCCCAATATAAAACATTGGAACAATGCATAGAAAGTAAGAGAATACTATGTACAGGAGGGGCGGGCACTGGAAAAACTTTTTTGGCAGTTGAAGTTATTAAAAGATATACCAATAGTAAAACACTGTTTTTATGTAAAAGTAAAATTCTGAGTATTTTTTTAAATAATCAAATTGATAATGACTTGGTGGAAGTTTTGTCTTTAGACAATCTTATGGCCTTAAACATAAAACCCAATACCTATGATATTTTGATTGTTGACGAAGGTCAGGATTTACTGTCAATGAAAATACTGGAGGTGTTAGATTATTTATTGATTGGCGGTCTAGAAAAAGGAAAGTGGAGATGGTTTATGGATATGAACAACCAATCTGGGGTTGATGGTATCTGCGATAAAGAGGGTTATGAATTCCTAATGGAGTACGATCCTTCAATTATACGATTGAATGAAAATTGTAGAAATACTAAAGAAATCATTTACCAAACTCAGCTTAACACAGGGGCAGATATAGGGGTTGCCAAAATCAAAGGTCATGGAATACATGTTCAATATGAAGATGTTGGTTCTAATGCACAAGCGGTTTCCAAGTTAGAGTTAGCATTGTCAAAATGGTCTAAAGAAGTTGATAGCTTAAATGATATTGTTATATTGTCTCCAGTTGAATTTAAAAAATCAATAGTTAGCAATCTTTCGGGAAAATGGAAGAGTGTAATTCAAATTTTAGATACGGATAATATCGTTAATCAGGATAACAAAAAAGTATTATTTAGCAGTATTAAAAATTTTAAAGGCTTGGAGAATAGTATTGTGGCAATGGTTGATATGGGAGAGGCGACAAAAAACAACATGCCAGAATCTCTTGTTTATGTCGGAATGACGCGCTCTAATTCTATTTTATGGATTGAGGTCGATGAAAAATTTAATAAATATTACACCGAGCAGCAATTAAAAAACATAAAAGAAATTGTTGAGATAATTCAATAATTAAAGAAAGGATAATTATATGTTGAACGACATAAGTAACGATCAATCCAAAGTTCTGGATTATATCAAACAAGAGCTCATTGGCCCAAAGAACGGAGATAAAGAGCAGCTCTCGGACATCAACCCTGTTGACATGTATTTAATGGGAATGATTCATCCTATTAATGATGATGAAAATATCCCTGTAGATTCTGATGATCAAATTGAAGGTTTTTTTCAAAACAAACCGCCTTCTTTTGGATTGAGTTTTTATTTGGGAGGCGAGGGTGGATTTACCTTGAATGTTTCATGCGCACAATATGTGGGGAAGAAAGTACTAAACCCTGAGTTTTTAAATAAGCTTAAATTACATGCACAAAGAATGGAGGTTAATAAGTCTTCTGAAATTATTGCCGAATTAGAAGACATATCTAATGATTTAGTTAGCAGTCCAGAGGATTGTGGCAGCCTTATTGAAGCGGCTAGGCGAATAAATAAAAAACTAGATAAGAGTATTAACGAGAAGATAAGTCTCAAGGCTTGGATTAGGTGTCCGAATAATCATTATGAAGATGTACTTAGGCCAAGTAATAACTCGCTAGACTTGTATTTGTTTGATGAAAAAGTTAGAGTTAATATGATATGGAGGCCTTTTAAGAGGGGATTTATCATAACTGTAACAATGATTAACAACATCAAGAAATCAAATAAATATGTAGATAATCAACTGTTCCAGTCAAGAATGAAAATTGACAAAAATAATGATGAGATTCTGCCGTATCCACTTGAGAGTGACATGTCTTACGATAGAGAAGAGGAAGAGTTGGCATTAATGTATCGTAAGCACAATACTTTTGCTGTAGGGCATTCTTGTGCAGCAGATTGGCATGTTGATAATAATAGTGTAACTTCACTATCTTCAGAGTTTTTGCCTTCATGTAGTGTAAAGCCTGTAACACTAAGTTTAGAGAGTTCTGGAGATGAGAGGGTGTTAAATCTGCAGTTTTTAAGTGATGATAACTTGTCAAAAGATATTCTAAAAAAACATTTATTGTCATTTTCCAAGGATTACAAGTCATGGGCACTTAAAGAAAGAAAAAAAGACATTGGAGATTACTCTATAAAGGCTAAAGATAGAATTATTCAGCGTATTAATGATTCAATAAAAAGAATCAATATAGGTATCGATATTGTAGTGAGTGATGATTTAATTTTTGATGCATTTAAGATGGCAAATCTTGCCATGTTGATGCAGATGGTTCATGGTAGTAAATTTTCAAAAAATATTAAAAATAAGGATGAGTTAGAGTTTATAGCTCCAGATTACACGTCAAAAAAATATTCTGATTTTAATTGGAGACCATTTCAGCTGGCATTTTTCCTTTTGACGATTGAGTCTTTAATTAATAAAGACTCTCAAGATCGGAACATTGTTGATTTAATTTGGTTTCCTACAGGTGGTGGTAAAACAGAAGCCTATTTAGCAGTTTCGGCATTTGAACTGCTATACAGGCGCATGTATTTAAAAGAAAGTGGAGCGGGAACCGTTGTTATAAAAAGATATCCTTTGAGGCTATTAACTGCCCAGCAGTTTCAAAGAGCGGCAATCCTAATATGTGCTTGCGAAAAATTAAGACGAGACAATCAAAAGTTACTTGGAAAGAGGCCATATTCAATTGGGCTTTGGGTGGGTCAAGATTCTTCGCCAAATGATTTTACAAATAGCCAAGGGACTGGCGCCTTTCAATATTACAGTAGTGCGCTCGAAGCTCATATTCCAGAAAACAAGTTTCAAGTTCAAAAATGTCCATGGTGTGGTACTAGAATAATTCCCACAAAGCAAAACAAAAAGGATCATTATGGAATAAGAGCTACAGAAGTATCATTTTCATTTTATTGTCCAACAACCACATGTGAATTTAATAATGAACTACCAATGACTGTGGTAGATGAAGATATGTATAAGAACCCTCCGTCCTTTATTATTGGGACTGTTGATAAATTTGCAAGGATGGCATGGACGGAAAAGCCAAAAGCATTTTTTGGAATAGGTCATGGGTACGAACCTCCATCTCTTATCATTCAGGATGAAATGCACCTTATTTCAGGACCTTTGGGAACTATTTCTGGAATATATGAAGCTGCAATAGATTCTATTATATATTCTATAAATGGATATTACCCAAAAAAAATTGCTGCAACAGCAACTATTAGAAGAGCCGAGGAGCAAATAACTAGATTATATGCTCTCAAATCTAATATATTCCCATCTTCTGGAATTGATGCTGAAGACTCTTATTTTGCAAGAACAGATAATAATAAACCTGGAAGAATGTATATTGGAATTATGGGGCAGTCCTCAACTCAAACCACATCAATAGTAGATGTGGCTTCTATGTTATCGCAGATACCTATAGATGTTGAGTTATCTAAAGATGCAAAGGATTCTTATTGGACGCAAGTTGTTTACCATAATTCAAAAAAAGAACTATCCAAGACAATTACCATGGCATCGGATGATATTCCTAATCGACTTCAATTGCTATATAAAAACAAGCAGAGAAGTGTAAGAAATGTTGAAGAGTTGTCTGGTAACAAACAAGGTGATGAGTTAACTGAAATTTTGGAGAAAATGGACATGACAGTTCATAGCAACCCTTCTGAAGTGATTGATATCTTACCATGTACTAATATGATATCCGTGGGTGTAGACGTATCAAGACTAGGTTTAATTATGATGCATGGGCAGCCAAAAACGACGTCAGAGTATATACAAGCCTCCAGTCGAGTCGGTAGAGATGAGGTTCCAGGTATTGTTGTTACGGTTCATCCTTCTGCCAATCCTCGTGCCAGATCACATTATGAGAGTTTTATGTCGTACCACAAGTCTTTATATAAATTTGTAGAACCAACAAGTGTTACTCCATATGCAGAACCAGCAAGGGATAGGGCGCTACATGCTGCTTTAGTAATTCTGATGCGTTATGTTGGTGGCATTGGTGCAAATGAGGATGCTTGTTTATTTAAATCTGACAGCGACTCTTCACAAAAGCTAATAAAGGGCTTAATATTGCGTATGCAAAAATCTGATAATAGCGAGAAAGATTCTATTGAGAAACATATCTACAGTATTGTAAAAAAATGGGACAATCTTATTAAAGAATATCCGGGAAAGTTGCAATATAGAAATAATAGTGGAAGACAATTTAAAAGCTTGTTGTGTGATTTTGATGAAAAAGTTAATGATAGTTGGCCAACTTTGCATTCGATGCGCGGTGTTGATGCGGAAATAGATATTGTAGTCTCAGGGGAAGAATTATGAAACCAAAAAGAAGAATTAGAATGTCACAAGGAATCACCACTTTTGGGGTTGGTGCGATTTACGGCTTAGGCGAGGAGTCGTTTATTAATACAGACATTAAGAAGTGGATAGCAAGTCCAGCTCAAAAGGTAGAGATAAACTTCCCAAGGTTGGCTAGAAAATTAAATGTAGAAAAATTTATGCACCCTAAGCCAGCAGGAAAGTATGGACATGATAAAAGTGCAAAATTTAGATTTATGAGATTCCCAAGCTGGTTATTTTGCCCTATATGTCGATCAATGAAATATATCGACATAGATGAATCAAACCAGTTAAATGGAGAAATTCCTACCTGCTATAACAAGAAATGTAAAGGATATAATAAAAAATATATGCTACCAATGCGTTTTATTGTTGCTTGTGAAAATGGCCATATTGATGACTTTCCTTGGCAGTATTGGGCACATACGCATACAAGTACATCAGATAGGGGGAATTGTAAAGATTACAACAATTTATTTTTTATAACAAAGTCAGGTGTTGGAGCTTCTTATGCTGCTCTTTATGTTAAATGTAAAACATGCGGATCTAGCAGGTCTTTAGCTGGACTGGAGGATAAAGATGCTTTAAAGAGTATTGGATTTAAATGCAGAGGAAAACAACCTTGGCAGTCGCTCACTACTGTTGAGTGTGAATGTGATGAAACCCCTGTAATGAAGCAAAGAAATGCTAGTAATATATATCAACCAGTTATTGTGTCGGCTATAGATATAGATGCACCTTCAGTTAACTCAAATGATGACACCCAGTCATTGATCGATGAGGTTAAAGGGCACAATCTTTATACAGCATGTGTTCGTATTTACTATTCTGGCGGAGTTACCCCTGCTTTTAAGGAATTGGTTAGAACGTTGAGTAATGACATTGGTTGTAGTCAGGATGATATAAGATCAATATTTACTGGAGATTCTGAAGAAGAAAATATTAGCCAAGCCCCTCAAAGTATTTACGAATTAAAACTATCGCTCCAAATCGAAGAATGGCCGTTCTTCTTTACAGATATTAAATCAAAGAAATTTATTAATAAAGTTGAAATAATGGATGGGTCAGATGAACTGTTAAATAAATTCTCAAATTTATTAGATATTTTTGACAACATATCTCTTGTAAAAAAATTAAAAGAAGTTCGCGTCTTTAAAGAATTTGGCAGGCTTAAGTTTGATCCTGGTAAGGTTATTTCCCCCTCTTTGGATAAGTATACAAACTGGTTGCCAGCTATTGAAGTTTTTGGCGAAGGAATATTTATTTCAATTGACAAGACAAAGATTGATAATTGGTACAATAAAAATAAAAAACATATTGATGAAAAAATTAAGGCAGTACAAGATAGTTATGAATTGAATGAACTTGAGGAACAATTTGGGTCATTTTCAGCAAAATTTGTCATGCTTCATACTTTGTCTCATTTACTAATTAGGCAACTTGCATTTGAGTCTGGCTATAATTCTTCTTCTTTAAGGGAAAGCATCTATTTTTCGGAGGAGTATAATATGGCTGGGGTGTTTATATATACTGCTGACTCAGATTCTGAGGGGTCATTGGGAGGTTTGGTTAGACAGGGAGAATTGGATAGACTGTTACCAACTGTATTATTATCTCTTAAAAAGTCAAAATGGTGCTCATCAGACCCTGTTTGCAGTGAGTCAAACAAAGGCCAAGGTGAGAGAGGTTTGAATCAAGGTGCGTGCCATGCATGTGCTTTAATTTCAGAAACTAGCTGTTCTCATTTTAATTCCTTGTTAAGTCGGTCGTTGTTAATAGATAAAAAGATTGGCTTCTTTAAAAAAGTTGTTTTAGATTATTAGGATTATTATGAGAATTATTACATCTACCGATTTAAGTGATGAGCAAGAAGATATTTTGTTCGACGCCCCTTTGAAAGATATTGTCTTGATTACTGGGCCTCCAGGTAGTGGAAAAACTGTTATGGCTTTTTTAAGGGCGCAAGCCTTATCTAAAAAATTTGATACGGTTTCTTTAGTCATGTACAACAAAGTTTTAAGTAAATTTTCTGAAAATGGAGCGCAAGACAATAATAAAATTGATGTAAGGACAATGCATTCTTGGGTGTGGGGATGGTGGAGAAGTGTATGCAAGGGTGTTAGAATTCCTGAAATTCAGAGATGGTCTTATGATTGGGGAAAAATGTTTGAAATTCTACTCAATAAGAAAATTGACGGTAGTTTAGATATTGATAAAGTTGACTGGGGTCATATTATTTTAGATGAGGGTCAAGACTTTAATAAGGCAATGTATGAATTTTTTAATCAAACTAGGGCCGCACTATTTGATGGTAAGGAGTCGCCATCCATGACTATACTTGCAGATGAAAACCAAAGGATAAATGAAGATAACTCAACCCTTAAAGAAATTAAGAAATATATGAGAGTTCCAGGTAAGTTGATTTTTGACCTTACAAAAAATTATAGAAATACTGACGAAATAAATAATTTTATTGCTAATTTTTATGTTGGTAGTGAGACGGGAATAACAAAACCATCAGGAAAAAAAGGTGAAAGACCCAAGCTTATAAAATCTAGTAATTTTTCGAGCTCTATTAAGTTTATTTCTAGATATGCAAGATTACATCAAAATCAAGAAATAGCAATTATTGTTTCCAATAACAAAACTAGAAATAAATATTACAACGCGTTAGATGATGAACTTGGAGGGGAATATTTTCATGTGCAGACATTTGCCTCTGGCAACAAGGTGCATTCAGCAGAAGTTTTAAGGTTTGATCAGGAGGGTGTTGTAACTGTTTTAAATAAGCAAAGCTGTAAGGGTCTAGAGTTTGATGCGGTATTTATCCCTGAGTTGGAAAATATAAAGATTGATGATGGAAATTTGAATGCATTTAAAATGGAAATGTATGTAATGTGTAGTCGTGCCCGTAGTTATTTAGCGCTAATTGCAACTAATTCTGGTAATGAATTACTTCCAGTATTTGAGCACTTGCCTGATGATAATGCAGATGTTTTGGAGTATATTAATGTTTAAAAATAGAGAAAATTTAAGAGTAATAGAAGAAAATGATGGGTATTATTTTCTAACAAATAGAAGAAATATCCTTAGCATTATGTCGAGTGGATTGCTTGGCCCCAGTGATATTTTTGCCAAATATAAAAATGATATTCTTGTTAGGACTGGAGGGTACTTTCCATTGTTCAGTAAAGGATTTTCGAACAATCTTATTAATGCAACTACAGATAATCCAGATATAAATTTTCCAGTTGTAATCGAACTTGATAGAAATAAGTTACCAGACTCATGCGCACAAGGATTATCGGATACCGGTCAGTCCATAACCAATGTGCAGCTACATGATAAGGTTGGTGTAAGATTATTTGATATTGTCTTAAATACAGACATGATAAAAGAGGTGCACTTTGATTCCCAAGAAAATCTTCAAGACTTTCTTTCAAGAATGTTTGATAATGTTCCTGTAGATACATTTAGTTGTACTGTTTCCCCAAAGTTATTCAACTCTGATTCTTCATTGCCAATTGAATTTTTAGGCAAAGTTGAAAAGATAGAGAATTCTAATATTGAAAGACTTGCCATAACATCAGATAAGATTGCTGCATCGATTGCCTTATTGGCAGAAAATATGAGCGCTCAATCAGATGTACTTTTATTAAAATCATTAACAACTTACCCATATATAGGTGAAAGTGACCGAATATGTGAAGAATACAATTTTCTTATAAAAATAATAAATTCGATTGTCACTGGCGCCGCTATTGAATGTGATAGTGGCGACTGTAAACTACTAAGCATCGTGCTAAATAAACTTGTTGATATTAACCCAAGCGACGGATGGGTATCTGGAGATTTTTTAGATAGTGTGCATTCATCCTATAAGGAGTCATCTCCTGATGATGATTATGGAATTGATAAGTGGCATGATGCTTGTAAATCTATAATAAATGCGGAAATGGACGTAACACATAATATTTTTTCTGATGAGAAAAACATTATAAAACGAGCTATTTTATTTTTACTTCTAAGGCCAGATTATGAAGATATTGTGCATCACAGCAATTCCTATTTAGATCCAGGTCATAAGGTTAAAACACTGGGATTATTTCTGGCAGGCTTTAAGATTGGTTATGAAAGGCTTTCAAATGAGTTTAAAAGCACTCATCATACGATTTTTGCACCTTTAAAATCCTATATTATAAATTGTGGACTTAATAAAACCCCTGTTGGATTTGATATAGATGTGGATATTAAGCTTCTTTGCGGAGTTGGTAAGGAAAAGTATCAATGTAGCTATGTTGTTTTCAATAAAACACTAAAACAAAAAGATATCAATATTAAAGAATATGTTGATGACGTTATCCAAAAGATGCTTGTTAATGGTTATATAGGTACTGAATATAATCTTTCTGACAACAGGGTAACGTATAGTTTTAAGTATGCATCTGACGGTATTGATAGACACCAGCCAATTTATATTGATTTTGATTCTACTGGAGATTCAATAACTTTATCATCACCTTGTTTGCAAATTCAAAAAAAATCGCACTCTAAAAAGGTAACAAAGAAAGTTCTAGAGGCTATTTTTACAAGTGATTACAATGGTAAGGCGTATTGGGTGTATAAGAAAAATGAAGAAATTGCACTAAAGCGAGTAATTTTAATTAAAGACATTGAGCAAACTAACATTATAGATATTATTGAATTTATAGCTAAAACTGCAGATGAGTTCGAAAAAGATCTTTTTGGGCAAGATAAAATTAAATAGTATTTTTTAGATGGGTGCTTTTACAGACTATAGTGGAGAAAATGAAAGTGCTATTCTTGAAAGGGCCTCACTTTTAATTGGTAGAAGTTTTGAGGATATATCTAATTTATCTCAACATTTTCAAGATGAAGTAAATAACAAAAATAAAGGTAATGCTGGTAACTTTATTGAACAACACTGGTTTGGTATTAAAAATAACTCCACACCTGAGCCAGATTTCTCAGAAGCTGGGATTGAACTAAAGGTTTGTCCTCTTAAATTTAACAAGAAGTCTTTAGTTGTTAAAGAAAGAACTAAAATTTGCAGCATAAACTACCTTACTTTAATCAATGAAGTCTGGTCCAAATCTCACGCCAAAAGGAAGCTGAACAAGGTGTTGTTTGTTTTTTATGAATATAACAATAATAACTGGCAGGGGCAAAAAGTAATTAATACCGCTTTATGGGAATTGCCACCAAATGAGTCAATTATTGAAACAGAGTGGGACAAAACAAAACAAACTGTAGCTAGTGGATTGGCTCACAATTTAACAGAAAGAGGATATAAAGTACTTTCTCCTTGTAGGTCTGGTTCAGGAGGGAAGGATAACAAAGGTAATTACAGGGATTTGGTTAAACAACCAAATAACGCTAAATTAGCACTTAAAAGAGCTTTTTCTTTAAAACGTCCATTTGTCAATCAGTTTTGGGAGTCATTAAACAACCCTGAAAGATTTGAATCTATATCTGACGCATTAGGTTTGTCAAAGGAAGATAATCTTGAGCAAGAGTTACTAAATAAGATAGGCAGGTATGTGGGTAAAACTATAGGAGATATTTCTAAAGAACTAAGCATACCAATACCTAATGCAAAGAACGCTATATCCATTATTATTAATAAAATTATAGGATTTCACAATACCAAGTCTAAGATTAAAGAGTTTGAGCAAGCTGGCATTCTAATTAAAACTATTCCAATAAGAATGAAGGACTTAAAGCCTTACGAAGCCATTTCTTTTCCTGCTATAAAGTTTTTAGAGTTTGAGAATGAAGAGTGGGATGATTCGTTACTATCTGAACAATTGACAAGAGTGTTTTTTGTGCCCGTATCTAGAGATAAAAATAAAGGTGTAGAGATAAAGAATAGAGTCTTGGAACAGCCTTTTTTCTGGTCTCCTACTCCCTTAGAAGAAAGTATTATATTGAACGAATGGCTGCAATATCAATCTGAAGTTTGCAATGGAAATTCAAAAGTAACAAGGCACTATTCTAAAAAAGGCTCTTATAGAGAAATTACAGGATTATCTAAAGAGTCAGACACTAGGATTATTCATATGAGACCCCACGGTAGAAATAGAAATGATAGGGATGTAGATAGTTTTAGAAATTCATTTGTAAAACATTCGTTTTGGTTAAATAAAGTATTCATACAAAAACTAGCAAAACAACATTTAATAAGCCGTTAGTTATTATTGATTGGTTTATAATTTTCCGATGATTAAAACAATTGAGCTATTTGCTGGCGTTGGCGGTTTCAAGTTAGGTCTGGAACAGAATAAAGAATTTAAGGTTGTTTGGAGTAACCAATACGAACCATTAACAAAAATACAACACGCTTCTGATATCTATAAAGCTAGATTTCCTGACGCAAACCATAGCGACGTTGATATTGCTAAGGTTATTGATAAAAACTTTGAATCAATTCCTAATCACGACCTTCTTGTAGGTGGGTTTCCTTGTCAAGATTATTCCGTTGCTAGAACCCTTAAGAAGT
>Ga0209992_10003037_pt1 | contig 14605 bp, 5 predicted proteins | sample 2SBtaG_2_FD_182564 | JGI IMG/M metagenome (GOLD analysis project Ga0209992, IMG submission 182564) | Deep subsurface microbial communities from Kolumbo volcano to uncover new lineages of life (NeLLi) - 2SBTROV12_ACTIVE470 metaG (SPAdes)... | ecosystem: Environmental > Aquatic > Marine > Volcanic... | reverse complement strand
GCGCCGCCGCTGGAACCGCTGGAACCGCCCGCGTCCGAGGCGCCGCCGCTGGAACCGCTGGAACCGCCCGCATCCGGCGCGCCGCCGCTGGAACCGCCCGCGTCCGGCGCGCCGCCGCTGGAACCGCTGGAACCGCCCGCGTCCGCCGCGCCGCGCGTGGCGGTGCCGATGCCGTCGCTGCCATCTTGCGCCGGTGCGGTGGTGTCGTTGTCGTTGGCGTTGGCGCTGATCAATGGCGCGCCCTCGTCTGCACCGTCCGCCGCTCCGCACGCTCCTGCGAACGCTACGAATGCGCTGCTGACGGCCAACCTGATGGCCCAGGTTGTTGACTCTTTCATCGCGACCTCCACACGCTGAGGTGGCGCCGGTAGGGTAGCGGTCTCCTCGCTGCAGCGACAGGACGAACTATCACGGCACAGGATGGACTACGTCGGCCGCGACGACTTCCACACACCATGGCTGCAGTCGTTCGCGTGGCTTGGCCTGCTCGCGCTCGATTCGGGGTACATGCGCTGGTGGCTACCGCTGCGGCGACGGCGGGGGCGCGTTGTGCAGCCGCCGTCACCGCGGCGTCAACCGACGTCGACCCAGCCCTTGCGGCTGTCGGCGTCGAAGATGACCGGATACTTCTTCAACGGCACGTTGGCAGGTGTCGCTTGCGTCATTCTCGAACTATTTGCCGGCGACGATCAACGCCCAGGTCTTGCCGCCGTCGTCGCTGTGGTGGATGGCGGAGCCCGCGAGCAGCACATACATGCGCTCGACGTTGGCCGGATCCACAAGGCATTGAAGTACGCGCTGACCGCCGGGGCCGGCGATCGTCTGGCAGCTGCCGGCGTCCCCGTCGCAGACGTGCAACTTGGTGTCGTAGGTGCCGATCATGACGCCCTTGCCGTGGCGACAGAGCGCCGACGCCTGCACATTCTTCAGCGTCTTGGCCGTCATCGCTGGCACCGTCACGCGCTCGACGCCTCCCGCTTTCGAGGCGAGCAAAGCGCTCGTCGGGCTCTCGAGCAACACCCCGGTCGCCGCCTTGGCCCAGGCGTGACTCTTCCAGCTCTTGCCGGCATCGGTGCTCACCCACAGCTTGCCGCCCCAGGTCCCGCCGACGAGGTCCTTCGTGCTGGTACTGGCGTCCATCTGATGAAAGTCGATCTGCCCCTTGAGCCCCTTGACCTGCCAGGTCTTGCCCTCGTCCAGAGACTCGACAAAGCCCCAGTTGTTGAGCCCCGCCATCGGGTTGTGGCCGCTGCCCCAGTACACCTTCTTGTCGAAGGGGTTGCGGACAAACCCCATGAAATCGGCATCGCCGCCGACTTTGACCAACGCGGCGCTGCCCTTCGCCGTGCGATAGACGCCCACATGTGTGCCGACGGCGATCTCCTGGTCGTTGTCGCCCCAGAAGTCCAGTTGGTGGATGTGCGTGCCAAGCGAGCCGGTGCCGTGGTCGTGGCCATCTTCGCTGTGGCCCGCACCGTCCCCGTGGTCCTCGTCACCATGCTGCTCGCCGTCGTGATGCTCCTCGCCGTCGTGATGCTCCTCGCCGTCGTGATGCTCCTCGCCGTCGACATGTTCTTCGCCGTGATGATGCTCTGCATCAGCAGCTTCTTCGCCGTGGTGATGACCGCCGTCGTCTGCGGTGGCCTCCCCATCCCCGAGCGCGCCGACGTCGGTCCCCCCGGTCGGAGCGGGAGAGTCCTCGGCACAGGCGGGCAGCGCGAGCGCCGCAAGCAGTAACATTTTGGTGATGAGTGAGCGGCGCATGAGGTCTCCTTGGGTGATCGATTGCGTCACGGACGACCGACATTCTGGGCCCGTCGCGGCAGATCTCAACGTCTACGAGACCGGCGCATGCGCGAGCGGCAGGTTCTTTGCTCCGATGCAAAACCAGCCCTGCCATCCGGTCGTTCCACCGTGCCGCCTGGCCGGCTATAGTGGACGGCAACCACCCGGGAGGGCCCGGCATGCGTCGAACAGAAAGGTCCCTGAGCGCGATGTTCGCCGCATCGTTGGTGTCGTTGGCTGCCATACCGCTCGCAGCACATCCGGGCCACGGCGCCAAGCCCGCGCCGCCCAAGCCGGCGCCACCGCGCCCGGCCGGCGGTGGCCAAGCCGTCGGCGTTGCCCAGCCAGGGGACATCGCCCCGACCGCGCGCGGCTCCCTGGCCAACGAACCGACCAGGTCGCGCGGTGGCTCGTGGGCGGTCTACGCCAGCTTCACCGGCCCGGATGCCGGGGCGCACGTGGACGTGGGCTGGGCACCGTTGTCGGCCCTTGAGGTCGGCCTGCGCGTCGGTGGAGGGGCCTCGAGCCGGGACGCGGAGGCGATGACCGGGCGCGTCGATATCCGAGCTATCCAGGCGGGCCTTTATGGGCGGTGGCTGCCACTGGCCGCCCACACACCGTATGTCGAGATCGGTTTCGGGCTCAGCGCCACCGAGGCGGAGGGCCGTGAGACCAACAGCCTCCGATTTGGCCAGTCCGTGGCCTACAGCCGCAGCCAGCGGACCGGGCGGCTGACAGCGGCGGCCGGCTATACCTACCGTCCGGGGTCTGGGCTGGTGTTGTCGCTTGGCGGCGGGTGGCGCTGGCCGACCGGCGCATCGCAGGCCGCCGTCAAGCACGGTGGTGATATCTCCGACGACGACGCCGCGCGCGTGTGTCTCGCCTTCGACAAGGCATCCAACACCCTTTTCGCCGCCGGGCCGATGCTCGAGTTGGCAATCGGCGCCGCGTTCTAGCTGTAGCCTCGACGGCATCCCGTACAGGGCGCCTCGCCGCGGCCGCGCGTGACGAAACAGACGTTATGCAATTGAGGGACACGGGGCACGCCAGAGAGCCCTCATCGCGCCAACAACTCCACAACCTCGCTCCAGCACTGCCGGGCGACTGTCGCCGGGATCTGCGCGGCGCTGGCCATGCCGACCAGCCGCATCACCAGCGCAGCGACCCCTTCGGACACCTTCCCCGCCGGCACCAACTCGCCGTACAACCAGCCCGCCAGTTCAGGCTCTGGGGGGAGCGTGGCCCGCTCGTCATCGGCCGCCAGCGTCAGGACGACGGCGTCGCGGAGCAATCCAATCGCCTCGGTCGTGCAGTCCTGTTCCAACAACACTTCAGCGGCCCGCAGCTTGCGCTCGGCTTGATCGTACAGGGGTGAGCGAGCGGGGGACGTTTGGGCAGCGAGGCCCACCTCCACCGCGGCGGTACTTATTTCTCCGCCGAGGCGCTGCAACGCGGCCCACGTGGGCGGATCGACGACGGCTACCGGCAAGTCCTGCGACTTGTCCGTCTGCAGCAGCGCATTGCACGCTTTTTCCGCGGTGGCTCGGACCTCCTCGTCGAGCCGATCCACGATCGCCACGAGCCCTTTACCCGCGACAAACAGCCGCCGCAGCCGCGCTCCGAGGGCGCTTTGAAGCGCGGCCACCAGGGGAGCGAGCGAAACGCCACCACCGAGACTCGGTGACGCGGCGTCTGCGGATGGCGGCGCGTCCGGCGCAGCGGGTGTGGTTTCCGGGCCGATCGCGGTCACTGTCGCAACTTGATCATCGTCCACCACACCACGATCCGGCGGCGGGACGGGTTCGTGGGCGGGTTCCTGCGCGGCCTCCATTGCGAGCTGCACCGCCTTGCTGTCCATGCCAACCGCGTCGTCGTCCAGCTGCCCGGAAACGACCGCGGCGAAGAGGTTGCGCTTGCCACCGAGCAGCTCCCAGATCCGCTCTTCGTAGCTCGCCGCCGAGATCAACAAGGTGATCAGGCACGTTCGCGGCTGCCCCAGTCGATGCACACGCGCGATCCGCTGCTCGAGCAGCGCCGGGTTGAAGGGCAGCTCCAGGTTGATGAGCGCGCTCGCGGCCTGCAGGTTGAGCCCGGTAGCGCCCGCGTCGGTAGACAAGAACACGCCCACATCGCTGTCTTGCTCGAAACGCCCGATGAGCTCGCCGCGCTTGGCGGTGGGCACGCTTCCGTGCAGACGAACGGTGCCGATTCCCAGCTCGACAGCGACCTGCTCGGCCATGGCGGTCATCCGCTCCCATTGACTGAAGACGACAACCTTGCGCCGCTCCTCCACGCACAACGTCTCGAGCAAGCCCCGCAGCTCGGTCAGCTTTGGTGAACCTTCGGTCTCCTTGTCGACGAGACCCGCTGCGTTGCATGCCATCCGCGCCTGCTGTAGCGCTGCCATCAGCCGATTCTTTTCTCCGGGCGTGAGCGGGCGCTTCTGTTTGCGGGCGACCAAGAGGATCGACTGGGCGGCCTGAACCGCGCCGTCGTGCAGCTGCCGTTGGCGCGGCGTGAGCTTGAGGTCCCGCCGCACGACCTTGCGCTCCGGCAGTTGATCGGCCACGACGTCGCGGTTGCGCCGCAGCATCAGTTTGCTCAGCCGCCTGCGCAGCTCGCTGAGGTTGCGGTAGCCGATGGCTTTGCCGAACTCGTCAGTGACGTGGAAGTCGACCATGAACCGCCATAGCGGCCCCAACACGCGCGGATCGACGACCTGCATGACGCTGTACAAGTCGACAAGCCGGTTCTCCAGCGGTGTGCCAGTGAGCACGAACGCGTACTTCGTCTGCAGCTCCTTGACTGCGGCGGCGGTCTTGGTTTGCCAGTTTCGAATGCGCTGCGCCTCGTCCAACACCAGAACGTCGGGCGCGAGCTCGTGCATCAGGGTGCTCGCCTCGCGCAGGACCAGCTCGTAGTTGACGATGGTGAAGTGAGCCCGGCGCCGATACTGCCCCAGGCGCGTGGTCGGCTTGCCCTGCACGACCTGGACGGTGCGGTCGGTGAAGCGGCGGATCTCGCCCGCCCACTGACACTTGAGGGACGCCGGACAGACGACCAGCACGCGCTGCACGCCGGCGTCGTCCATCAGCACCGACGCCGCCGCTATGGTCTGCAGCGTCTTGCCCAGCCCCATGTCGTCGGCGAGCAGGGCCCGGCCGCGAGACACCAAAAACGCGACGCCCTCGACCTGGTAGGGGTGCAGGCGCGCCTTGATGCCGGGGAGCTGCCCGCCTCTTCGCCGAATCTGCTCGCTGAGCTTCACCGCCCTGCGCGCCGATCGCTCCTGCTCGATCATGTATCGGGCGTGTGCGAGCAGGTCGTGCGTGACGACCAGCTCCTCGTAGCGCTCCGCGAGGTCGGCCAGCTGAAACACGGCGTCGATTCCGTCGCCGACCGTTCGGCCGTCGCGATCGACGTGGGCCGCCAAGGCGGTTTGCAACGCGGCGGGCAACCCATCAGGGACATGCACCCTCGGAGCCGGACCATCGGCGGCGCTCCAGTCGAGCCACGCGACGGCGATCGGCGGTTCATTCGCCACGCCATCGGTGTCGCCCAGCCGCAGCTTGACCGCCTCGATGTGCTTGCATGTGCCCAGCTGGTTGAGCGCGAAGTCGGGGCATGTGCAGGTGTTCATTGGGGTGCGCAGGCTGCGGATCTCAACCCGCCAACTGCGACCCTGCCCATGTTCGTGGACACTGTGCGCGCGCCACGTCCCCAGACCGCGCCGGCCGGCTACGTGCGTGACACGGACTTGCGAGGCGGCGCGCTTGCGTCGGTCTGCGATGGCCTGTGCGCTCGCGGAGGTGACATCGACATTCGCAGCAGTGCTGTCGTGCACCCAGGCGATCAGCGTCGCGATCCCGTGCTTGCAAAACGGCTCCCAGTCGAAGGGACAGGTGCAGTTGCAAATGAGCTGGTCGGTCTCGCTGTCGTGGCGTACGCGAACGTCGTAGGTGGTGTCGCTGCCGTCTACGCAGGCGTACAGCCCATCGACGTCACGCCCCAGTTCGGTGACACGGTGCTCCGCTTCGTACGCCACACCGCGCGCATAGATCGTGTCGCTCGCAAGCTCCTGGAGGGTGTCAGGCAGCAGCAGGAATGGATCGGATGAAGCGCTCATGTCATGGCTCTCGGGCAGCAACTGGAGTGGACGGGCAAGGTTTGCACAAGGTCGGATCGACGTCACCATCGGCCGCCATCGAACCGAGTTGCAACGTTGCGGGAGTTAATCGGGCGAGCAACGCGGCGTGTGCGGTCGGCTGAATCGCGAAGCGCATTGCCGATGAGGGCAGTGACGCTTACGTCTGAACAACTCCGATCGGATCTGCGACACGCAGCTCGCGGGTGGGCCCGTCCCCAACGCCGTGCCACACTGCCCGCGATGCCGCCGCAACCCGCCGACGCCGCTGCCGAACCGAGCGCTTACCCGCACATCCACGAAGCCCTCGCCGCGCTGCGCATTGAAGCTCACGACGCCGCGCGCACAGTCGTCGCAACCGCATACGCCGCCGAACCTGTCGCCGATGGGATCTACGCGATGGACGTGGGCGGCATCGATATCGAGCCGGGCTGGGAAGGTGCCCGCGTGTTGCGGCCGCGCGTGCTCAACAGCGAGCTCACGCCCGACGACGACGAACCCAACCGCGAGCTGCTCTGGTCCGCCACCGTGGTCACTGTCGACGATGTCGCGTGCCAGTTGTTCGTCATCATGGACCCGAATAGCAGAGAACCCGCGCCGACAACCGGCGACTTCCTGCTGACGCCGTTTGACTTCCTGACCCAGCTCGTCGCGGTCCTCACGCGGCAGGCCCGACACGACCCGGCCGACCTGCACGCCCGCCTCACCCACAGCCTTGGGAACACGCAACCAAGGTCCTGCGTCGCCGATCCGATCGACGATTCACTCGGCGGCTGGTGGCAGCACGAGCGTCCGCTGCTCTGGGGCCCGCCCGGCACCGGCAAGACCCACACCCTGGCCCGCCTCATCGCGAAAACATCGGCGCTACCTGATGAGCGCGTGCTGGTGGTGTCGACAACGAACAAAGCGACCGACGACATCGCCCTGCGCATCGCGATGTTCGCCGCCAAGCTCAACGGCCCACGCAAGACGATACGGCGGCTCGGCGCGGGCGCGGACGCAGTCAGGTTTCACGACGCTGGCGCGATGCACTTGTTGCGAGGCGGGGAGACCAGCGCCCTCATCGCGTTGTCGAGACTGCGTAGACAGATGCCAGCTGTGACAAATCCCATTGAGCGCGCGGCGATGAAGGCCCAGCAACAGCAGCTTCGGATCGCGGTCGGGGAGGCTTCGGGGTTGTTTGTGAACCGGCGCGTCGACGTGGTCATCGCGACGACCTGGCGCGCCGTGTCTGCCCTCGCCAGCACGGAGTTGACCGAGCGACTGCGCGACGAAGGGCCACCGTTTTCGACCGTCATCGTCGACGAGGCCGGCCTTGTCTCACGCCCCCAAACCGCCGCCCTGTCGCTGCTCGCCAGCCAGCGCTTCGTCCTCGCCGGCGACCCCATGCAGCTCGCGCCGATCAGCCGCGCCGCCCGCGTGATGCCAGCCGAACACCAACGCTGGCTCGCCGCGAGCGGTTTGTCCCACCTCGACGAGGCACCCGATCGCGGCGATGTCACGCTGCTGACCGAGCAACACCGCATGGCGCCGCAAATCCGGGCCGCGGTTGGCGCGTACCAGTACCGCAAGCAACTCACAGACGCCGATGGGGTGCCCGAACGAACCGCCCGTTTTCCCATCGACGAACCGCTCAGCGATGTACAACGGGCGCTCTGGTGGGTGCTCGACGAAGAGTCCCCCGATCCTACCCATGTCCGCCCACAGCGCTCCGAAGCCCACCGCAGCTGGCAGCGCCCCCTCGTCAAGCAGTGCCTGCGCCGCTTCTTCCAAGCCCACCCCCACGCCGCACAGGCAGGCGGCCTGTTCGTGACCCCGTTTGTCGGCCAGGCCCGCCACGTGCAGGCGTGGTTTGGGCAGCAGGGGATGATCGACAAGGGCTGGACGGCCTCCACCGTGCACAGGCAGCAGGGAGCGGAGGCCGATTATGTTCTCGTCGACACCGTCAACGCCGGCAGCACCGGCTTTTCGCACCCCGACTGGCAACGCTTGCTTAACGTCGCGGTGAGCCGGGCTCGCGAGCTGGTCATCCTCATCGCCAGCCGCCACGAGGCCCAGCAGCCCTACCTGCAACCGCTCCTCGCCATGCTCGCGCCCGTCTCGCTCGTCCACCGCGGCGGCAAGTGGACATGGCGCCCCGTCGACGTCGAGGTCACACACAGCCCCTCGGCCCAGGTCCGCGCATCGAACCCCAGCTCACTGGGCGCCCAGCTGCAGACTCGAAAAGCGATGCGCGCGGTGATGAGCGCCGAGCAACAGCGCCTGTGCCGGATCGCGATGGATGGCGGGCCGCGGCTGGTTCGCGGTGTGGCGGGCAGCGGCAAGACGCTGGTGTTGGCGAATTGGGTCGCACAGACATGCGCGCGAAACAGCACGGGCCGGATCCTCGTGGTCTACGGCAACCGCTCGCTCGAGGGGCTATTGGCACGTCACCTCGCCGCGACCACAACGGCCGAACAGCGCCGCAAGCAGGTGTCCATCCACCACATCAAGGACCTTCTGACCGGGCTGCTGCGCCGCCAATCGATGGACTGGGAGGGCACCGAATGGGACTACGGTGGCATGGCGAAGAAGCTGCTGGACGTGCCGGTCGCCGAGCGCCTGACGGGGGCGTACGAAGCGGTGTTCATCGACGAGGCGCAGGATCTTGGTGAGCACGCGCTGCGGGTCGTCACGGAGTTGGCCCGGCAGACCAACCCCAACGACAGCAACGCCCGCCAGGTGGTGATCTTCTACGACAACGCGCAGGACATCTACGGCCGAGGAACGCCGCGGTGGTCGGGTTACGGCCTGGATCTCCGCGGCCGCTCGACCGTGATGAAAGAGAGCTTCCGCTCCACGCGCCCCATCACCGAGCTTGCCCTCAACGTGCTGCACGCACTCGACCCGCTGGAAAGGGACCGGGACATCCGCGAGCTGAGCACGATGGGGTTGCTGGAGAGGCGGGAGCGGGACGGACAACGCTGGTGGCATGTACGGTTCAATCACACGCATGGACCGCTGCCCGGAGCGACATGGCACCGTCATCGTCAGGCGGAGTTGCGGTCGCTGGTGCACCGGGTCGTGGGGTGGATCGACGACGGGGTGAAGCCAGGCGACATCGCGGTGCTCGTCAACAAGAAGATGGTCGGCGAGCAGTTTGTCGCGCTGGCCAGAGATGCGTTGGCAGCCGTCGGTGCGCGCGCCTTGTTCCAGTCAGGCGGTCACCTCGAGCTGGCGGAGGACCTGCTGACCGTGTCGACGATCCACTCCTTCAAGGGCTACGACGCAGAGGTGGTCGCGCTACCGTGTGTCGAGTCCTACTGCTCCCAGGGCCGGCCATTGCCTCGCAACCTCTATGTCGGCGCGACGCGGGCGCGCTCCATCTTGCACCTCAGCGGCAGCGAGCAGTTCGCGGACAAAGCGGGTTTGGCGGTGCTTGAGGCCGTCAAGGAGACGCTGGAGCGACAACTGGCGGCAGACGACCGGGCGGCCGGTCACTGCGAGCTGGGCCGTTTCGCGGACGTGTTGCGGCAGCTCGGCGGGCAGCATCGGGACTGGCTGCAGCAGGTCTGGAATGCGCACCGGGTGGAGACGGACGCGATCACCTCCAACCACGGCGACATCATCGCGCAGCCGCTGTTTTGGTTCCGCGACGGGCTGTTCGGGTGTGCGTGTTTCGGACCGCGCGAGCCGACGAGAACGGAGCTGGCGGCGCTGCGAGGCAAGGGGTTTGAGGTCGTTCGGCCGGGGGACGACGTGCAATAGCGGTCCCTCGGGCTCGCCCGATTCGCGGCGGCGTGCGGGTCGGTCTTGTCTCCGATGCGCGCCACATTCAAGCTCCGGTTGAATCCACACCGTGATCACCATGACGACCGAACCAAACGATACGCTTGAACTGTCGCCCGTCGAGGCGCTTGTCCTGTCCATCCTCGCGATCGCCGAATCGCCCGCGTCGCACACCGAGATCGCGCGCATGGCCGCCAGTGCGGGCGTGATCGACAACCGAAAATCCGTCAGCGCTGCGGCGCTCAAGTCGGTCATCTCGGAGCTGGCGCGCGACGAGCTCATCGAGCAACGCGGGGGTCGCTGGTCGCTGGATCCGATCCTGAAGGAACCGCTTTGTCGCGCCGCCCGCGACGGCGGAACGTACGACGAGATCCTGGGCACCATCGAGGCCAACGAAACCAGGCGCTTTTCGTCCTATTACCTACACAGGTCGCTGCCGCGCGGATCGGTGCAGTGGCGTCGAAACCTTCGAAGGGCGCTCTACGCCGGGGACATGGAGACGGCCCACGGCCTTCTCGGCCAGAGGAGGCACGGCGACTACGACGAAGAGCCGTTCAGCATCTACTGGTGGTTGGACGATCCGCTCGATGTGAAGCTGTTCGAGCTGGTCGACGCCAACACGGCGGGCGCTTGGCTGGCGCTGGTGGTCGGGCAGCGATTCATGCGCGGGTTGGCTTTTGACGATGCCGTCTCGTTGGCCGAACGACTCAAGCAACAACATCCCGAAGTGCGCGTCGCCGCCGCCGTCACGGCACAGAGGTCGGTCGCCGAAGGTCGGCCGCTGCGCGTACCTGCAACCAAAGATCTTCCCGACGATGACCCTCAGCTTCTCGCGCTCCTGGCGGCGAGCGCGCTGATGTCCGGCGATGTTCCCAGCGCCTGCAAGCTCTACGCACGCGTGCTGACGTTGCGAAATATCGGGGCGAACAGGACACCTTTTTGGCTGGGTGATTTCGCGGATTGCCTGGTCCCGCTCGCGTTTTTGCTGCGCGGCACCAAGACCTACACGAAGCGGGCGCAGCGCCTCATCGGGGACTTGGGCGGTGGCTGGTCGGGCTCGACCGCAGACGACATCGCGCTCGCATACCAGCGGATGGAGTGCGTGCTCACCGGCGGGACCCCGGGCCACGCTCGCGCCCGCAGCCACCCGCTGGCGACGCTCCTCGACGCGTGGACAGACTTCTGGTCGCAACGTCCCATCGACGTTGGCAGGCTCGACGAAAGCATCAAGCAAGCCGAAGCCGCCGGCATGCTCTGGATCGCGGCCGAGTTGACAGCCGTGCGCGACGCCAACCCCGACGCCTCACGCCCGGGAACCGTCGCGGTCTTCACCCACCGCAAACGCACCCTTGAGTGGCAGCGGCGGCTCTCCGTGCTCGAGGCCATCGCGCTCAAGGGCGGAGGCAAAAAGGCGCCGCCAGCGTCCCACCGGATCCTGTGGCGCATCACGGTCGAATCAGACTGGCTGAACCTGGTCTGCGTTCAACAGAAGCACGGCAAGCGCGGCTGGACGGCTGGCCGAAACGTCAGCCACGCGAGGCTGCACAAATCCGCCGGTGCGATCGACGGGATGACCGCGCAGGACCAGCGCATCGCCGCTTGTTTGGGGCGTGAAACCGGTTGGTATAGCCGCGTGGACTTCGAGTGGCCGTTCGAACGGACCATGGTGGCGCTCGCCGGCCATCCGCACATCATCGACGATTCGGGCAACCCGGTGACGGTAACGAAGCGGCGGCCCGCGTTGACGCTGAAACAAACCAAAAAAGGGCTCAAGTTGGCGATGGACCCACCCTGGGACGGCCACAAGACCCGCGTCACCGAGCTCGATGAGCGACGCTACGAGGTCATCCAGTTCGACAAAACAGCCGCGGAGATGGGCGAGGCGTTGGGCGGCGGAGTCACCATCCCCAGCGCCGAAAAGAAGCGAATTGGCACGCTGTTGGAGGCGATGTCGACCAGCCTCGATGTCGCCGATGACGCCGGCGCGGTGGACGCAGAAGAGGTGCCGCCCGATTCGCGCCTCGTCGTGACGCTGCGCCCGGCCGGAAACGGGCTGCACGCAAGCCTTGGTGTATTTCCGCTCGGGACCGAAGGGCCGTCGTGCATCGCCGGGCGGGGCTCCAGCAATGTGACTGCCACGGTGGACGGAAAGCTGCGCCGCACCAAGCGGGACCTGGACGACGAAAGGGCGCGGGTTCAAGCCCTCTCGCGCAGCGCGCCTGCCCTCTTCGAACACGACGAATTCGGCGAGTCCAACGTTGGCGATGGCGGAGTGGTGACCTTGGACGGGACCGAAGGTGCGCTCGAGCTGCTCGTCCAACTGCAGCCGGTTGAAGACGTGGTTGTGCGGTGGCCCGAAGGTCAGCATCTGCGGCTGCGCAAGGCTGCTGACCATTCCAACGTGGCGATCGGCGTGCGCAAGGCCGGCGATTGGTTCGCGGTGTCCGGACACTTGCAGTTGGAAGCGGATAAGGTCGCGGGGTTCGAAGACCGTGTGGTGCAGATGCGCGACCTGCTCGCCGCGGTCCGCGACACCGACAAGCCGTGGATCCAGCTGGGCGACGGCGAATTCGTGGCCCTCTCCAACCAACTGCGACGTCACCTCGCGGCGCTGAGCCGGGCGACCGTCGACCAGCGCGGCAAGACCCGTGTGCACAAGCTGGCGAGCCCCGCGCTGCAATCGCTCGTCGAGTCCGGGACCGGTCTGGAGGGCGGCGCTGCCTTGCGGTCATGGCGCAAGACGCTCAGCGAGATGCCGACCGATGTGCCCGTCCCCTCAACCCTCGCGGCCGAGTTGCGCCCTTATCAGCGCGACGGTTTGACGTGGTTGGCGCGCCTCGCGTCGATTCAAGCCGGCGCATGCCTGGCCGACGACATGGGGTTGGGCAAGACCATCCAGGTCCTCGCGCTGCTGATAAGACGAGCCGCTGACGGTCCCGCAGTCGTTGTGGCGCCGACATCGGTTTGCGGCACGTGGCTCGAGCAGGCCTGGCGATTCGCCCCGACTCTCAAGGTCCATCGCTTCGGCGGCGGCGACCGTGCCGCGATGCTGGCCAACCTCGGCCCCGGCGACGTCCTGGTCGCGAGCTACGGCTTGTTGACGTCGGAGGTCGACCGATTCGCCGAGATCACCTGGAGCACCGCCATTCTCGACGAAGCCCAGGCGATCAAGAACTCGGCCACGCAGCGGCACAAGGCGGCATGTCGGCTGCAGGCGCGGATGCGAATCGCGACGACGGGAACGCCCATCGAAAACCACCTCGGCGAGCTGTGGGCGCTGTTTTCGTTCCTCAACCCCGGGATGCTCGGCGGCGCCCGTGTCTTCAATCGCCGCTTCGCCGACCCCATCGCCAACGGCAACCGCAGCGCCGCGACCGACCTGCGCTCGCTCGTCAGGCCGTGGATCCTGCGCCGCACCAAGTCCGCCGTGCTCGAAGAGCTGCCGCCGCGCACCGACATCATCATCTCGGTCGACATGAGCGCCGAGGAGACCGCCCTCTACGAAGCCATTCGACGCGACGCCGTCGGCCGGCTCGGATCGACGGACGGGCAGATCGAGCCGATCGCCGTTTTCGCCGCCCTGACCCGACTGCGGTTGGCGTGTTGCAACCCACGACTGGCGATGCCGGATGTCGACCCGAAGGACCTGCCCGCAAGCAGCAAGCTGGCCGCCTTGGACGAGATCGTGGAGGGTCTCAGCGACGGCGGTCATCGCGCGCTCGTCTTCTCCCAGTTTGTCCGCCACCTCACCGTTGTGCGCGAACACCTCGACAGCCGCGGCGTCGATTACCTCTACCTCGACGGCAGCACCCCCGCGAAGGCCCGCGACAAGCTCGTGGCACGTTTCCAGGCGGGCGAAGGGCGGCTGTTTCTGATCAGCCTCAAGGCCGGTGGGACGGGGCTGAACCTGACGGGCGCGGATTATGTCGTGCACCTGGATCCTTGGTGGAATCCAGCGGTGGAAGACCAGGCGTCGGACCGCGCGCACCGGATTGGGCAGAGTCGGCCGGTGACGGTGTATCGGATCGTGGCGAAAGGGACGATTGAGGAGCGTATCGTGGCGCTGCATCGGGATAAGCGCGACTTGGCCGACCGGCTGTTGGCTGACGCGGATACGGCTGCGAAGTTATCGCCGCGGGAGCTGTTGGCGTTGATTGCTGAGGCTGATGTGTCTTCGGGTGGGGCATGAACCGCTACCCAGCTGGGGCGCGCACCGGGGCTGAAGGCCCGGGCTCAGTTGAGCAAGCCCGCCGCCGCGGGCTATTACGTGGTTCGGTCGTCACGGGAGTTGATCGGCACTACGTCTTCCTCCGTGTGGCTCGACGGCTCCCTTCCATGAGGAACGGCCCTCGCTTTGTGCTATCGTTTCAATATGTTCAGCAATGCACTCGGCCCACGAGTGATCGCGGCGCAGACCAGCGCTCTGATCTTGATGGCGGGCCTCTCCGGCTGCTTCGGTCGCGCGAGCGCAGGCGCTGAGTTTGGTCCTGCGTCAGGTGCAGACACCGGCAGTCAAACGGACGCGTCGTCGAACTCGGATGCGGCAGCCTCGCATTCCATGGACGACGACAGTTTCGTGCCCAAACCGCTCAACTTGCCTTCGAAGTGCAACTTCAAGGACAAGTCCTGCATCTCGACCTGCATGGACAATAAGTGTGCCGGCCTTGAGGCTGCGTGTGACGCCATCCCGGACTGCAAGAAGGTCTCGTCCTGCGTCAAGAGCAAGAGCGGCTGCCACTGGCGGGCGTGGGACTGCATCCACAAGTGCATCTACAAGACCTACTCCACCAAGGGCGGCAAGGCGTACCTGGCGTTGACTGACTGCGCCGCGAAACACTGCATCGTGCAGGACTGTGGTGACGGCATCTGCTTCGGCGCTGAGACGCCACAAACGTGTCCGCGCGATTG
>Ga0209992_10003036_pt1 | contig 14606 bp, 13 predicted proteins | sample 2SBtaG_2_FD_182564 | JGI IMG/M metagenome (GOLD analysis project Ga0209992, IMG submission 182564) | Deep subsurface microbial communities from Kolumbo volcano to uncover new lineages of life (NeLLi) - 2SBTROV12_ACTIVE470 metaG (SPAdes)... | ecosystem: Environmental > Aquatic > Marine >... | reverse complement strand
CCCGAGCCCGAGCCCGAGCCCGAGCCCGAGCCCGAGCCCGAGCCCCAGGACGAGCCTGCCGTGGCCGACGCCGCCGACGAGCCTGCCGCCGAAGAGCCCCCGCCGGCCCCGGCTGCCCCTGTGGGCTGCACCGATTTGGTGTCCCTGGAGGCTCCGTCGCTGATGGGCCAGCTCTCCGGAGACCAGATCGAGTGCCTCGAGGACGGCTTCCCGGCCTCCAGCCAGACCAAGAAAGACAAGATCAGCCGTGTCCTGCTCATGAATGCAGAGGCGAGTGGCAACTCCAAGGAGTGGGAACGCCTGATCCGACGCCACCTGGAGACCATCGATCGCTCGGATCCCAACCTGTGCTTCAAGTACGCCAAGCACCTGTCCAAGGGCGGCGTGTCTCGCGCCCACGGGGTGATCAAGTGGGCGGACTACGCGCTGGAGAACAAGAGCCGCTGGTCCGGCTCGACCTACACCAGCCGGGTCTACTCGCTCTACCAGCTGCGCGCCGAAGCAGCGGCCCGCATCTGGGAGCAGCGCACCAAGGACCTGGTCAACGCCAGCTCCAACCGCGACGAGCTCCAGGCCAAGGAAGACAAGGCCCGCAGCGTCGCCAAGCAGTACGCAAGGGAGTGGTTGGACTTCGCCAAGGCGAGCGGCCAGGACATCAAGAAGCCCCGAGCCCTGTGTGTCTCCGCGGCTGGTTCGAAGAAGTTCTGCGAGACCAAGTGAAGCCAGCCCGCACCCTGCTCGCCGCGAGCATCGCGGCCGGACTGCTGCTCTCATGCGGCGGACCCGACGACGCCGACAAGCCCAAGGTGGTCGAGGCCGCCGTCTCCGGCGAGTTGGTGCGGTCCACCTGGATGGTCCAGGTCGCCGATCCGGCCCAGCTCGATGCGCTGGCGGGGCACCCGGGCTGGCAGGCCTTCCACGGCCGGGACTACGCCAAGGCCCTGGGCGCTGGGGCCGACTGGCCCGGCATCGGGCGCGTGCACGCCGAGCTGTCGGCGCTGTACCGCCAGGCCGCCCTGGTGGCTGCCCGCTCGATCGAGCAGACCTACCGCGAGGATCAGAGGCGCGAAGGCGACCCGGCCGAGGTGGACTACCTCCTGGGCTTGGCGTCGCTCATCCTGGGCGACGCCGACCAGGCCATGACCTTGCTGGGCAAGAACGGTGGCTCCAGCGTGGCGGCACTGGCGGCGGCCGACGCCGCGTGGGCCGCTCGCGCTGCGGCGGGCGAGCCGGTGGTCGCGGCCATCGCCGACCCGGCGCTGTTCCCCCTGGCGGCGCCGGCTGCGGGTCAGCTCCCCGAGACGGCCCCGGCCCCGCACTACGAGCTCCCCGAGACCGTCGGAAACCGGCTGATCAAGGCCGCCGATCCGACCGTCTTGCTCCAGCTCGCCGCCTGGCACGAAGCCGCGGCGGTGTCTGCCATCGGTGCCGAGCGCACAGCTGCCCTGGTGGGGCCGTGGCACCTGCCTTGCGAGCCGCCGCCCCAGGTAGACACCTCGGTGCTCACCCTGGACGACCTGTTCCTGAGTGCCTTTGCAGCGGCGGACGACCTGGGACGCGCCGTCACGGGTGGGGGCGCTTCGACCTATGGCGGCCTGATCGACGCGTGCGCGGGCGAGGGCCAGGCCCGGGCCCAGTGCACCATCGACGCCGCCGGAAAGCTCCGCAAGCAGGTCTTGGCCGCCATGGAGAGCGTGGGCGGTGGCCCGTCGCCGAACCACAGGATGATGGCTGCCTTTGCCGAGGCGGGGGCGCTGCGCGCCGGAGTGCGCACGGCCGATGGGGCCGGTGACCGCGACGCGGCAGGCCTGCTGCGGATCGCCGCCAAGGACCAGTCCGACGAAGCCGCTGTCGAGCCGGTGTTCCTGGTCTCGCTGGCGGCCTGGGACGTTGGAAATAGAAACCCCCTGCGGGCGCAAGAGCTCCTGCATGCCCAGCTTCGTCGAGCCCCCGGGCTCGACGTCGCCCGGTATGCTCTCGATGCCTTGCACCTGCGGGTCAGCCGGGACTCCGGTCCCGGAATGCCGATGCACTAGGGATGCAAGAGGAGACGCTCTGAGGATGCGACCCACACGCCGAATGCAGATTGCGCTCGCTGGGGCCCTCGCCACGGTCGTCTCGACCGGTGCGACGCTGGCCTTCTACGAGGAGAGCCTGCCCACCAGCATGAACCCGCTGTACGCCCAGTCCATGGTCGACAACCGGGTCCACGAGCTGGTGCTGGACAGGCTCTACTACCACTCGCCGATCACCAATGAGCTGACGTCCAACGTCACCAACCAGTGGGAGCTGGCCGAAGGGGGCAAGGCCGTCCGGCTGACCCTCAAGAAGGGCATCCGCTGGCACGATGGCAAGGGCTTCGGCGCCAAGGACGTGTGCTTCACGGTCCAGGCGATGCTCGACGAGGGCACCACCAGCCCCATCGCCCAGAAGCAGCGCGCGGTCTTCGCCGGCTGCGAGGTCGAGAAGGACCTGGTGGCGCTGGTGCGGTTCACCAAGATCTTCCACAACCCCCGCGAGCGGCTGGGGTTCCAGGTGCTGCCCGAGCACATCTTCGAGGGCAACACGGCCATCCCGCCGGACCACCCCTTCAACACGCGCCCGGTCGGCAGTGGGCCCATGAAGGGCTCCATGGGTCGCCGGGGCGTCGCCTTCGAACAGGTGGACAACGCCCACCACGAAGCCGACATCGACAAGATGATCCTCCAGGAAGCCCAGGACCCGCTGGTCCAGGTGCGCACCCTCCAGAACAACGGCGTCCAGGGCATCATCGCCGTGCCGCCGCCCTACCGCCCCGAGGTCGCGGCCAGCGACGAGCTGGCGCTCAAGTCCTATGACCTGCGGTCCTGGTGGTTCGTCGCGGTCAACCCCAACAAGGCCTACCTGGCCGACAAGCGCGTGCGCCAGGCTCTGAACCAGCTGATCAACCGCAACGAGCTGCGCCAGCTGTCGATCGGGGTCAAGCCCGACGAGCAGAACCCGCCCTGCGAGTTCATCTCCGGGCCCTTCGTCCAGTCCAGCCCCTACTACAACCGGGCGGTCGAGGTCTCCCCGAATTCCGACAAGGACGCGGCCTTTGCGCTGCTGGCCCAGGCCGGACTCAAGCAGGTCGGCGGCCGCTGGCAGTACAAGGGCCAGCCCATCAGCCTGCGCATCGGCATCAAGGCCCCCCTCGAGATCGAAGCGCCGGATCTCTTGTCCCAGATCGGCAACCAGCTGAGCGCCGGCGGCTTCGACCGCCAGGAGTTCAAGATCTCCGTCGACGAGTGGAACACCAAGGTCCTGACGGGCCAGTCAGACGACTTCGATCTGCTGGTCGGCAAGTGGTCCTTTGGCCTGGTCGAAGACGTCAACCCCCTGTTCCACAGCCGCTCCGGGGACAAGGGCAACCTGAACATCTTCAATTACAACGAAAAGGCCGTCGACTCACTGCTCTCGCAGTTCAACACGGCCCGCACGGACACCCAGGCCCAGGACGCCTACCACGCGCTCCACGAGCTGCTGGCGAGCGAGCTGCCCTACCTGTTCCTGTGGAAGCTCGACACCAAGTCCGCCTGGCGGACCGAGGTTCGGAGCAACACGATCACGCCGTACTACTACTGGACCGTGTTCGACGCCTGGAAGTTCGAACCGTAAGCCAGCGCAGAGCGGGAGGTAGCTCGGCGTGAGCGCACGGTGGCTGCGGCCGGCGGTACGACTCGGGGCGGCCCTGGTGCTGCCCTTCGTGGTGCCTGGGCTGATCACGGGATTGATCTGGGCCTTGCCCGGAGACCCGGCGTCGATCATCTGTCCCCCGGAGCTGTGCAGCGGCACCGAGGCCCTGGCCGAGCGCTGGAACCTGGACAAGGGCCCCTGGCACTTCTTCTCGAGCTGGGTCAGCGGAGCGCTCACCGGAGACTTCGGCAACAGCTGGCGGCTCCAACAGGGCATCCCGGTGGCGGAGCTGCTCGAGGAGTCCATCCCGACCACCGCGGCCCTGGTGAGCCTGGGGCTGCTGTTGCTCATCCTGGGCGCCACCGGTGCGGCCACCCGCTGGCTGCCGGCCAAGCTCGACCCGGTGCTCCAGGCCGTCGGGCTGGTGCCGGCGGTCGTGATGGCCATGAGCGCCGCCGCGGCACTGACCATCGGGTACGGGGTCGAGCAGTACAGCGACCAGGCCAACCTGCTGCGCCTGGGCCTGGGGGCCCTGGCCCTGGGGCTCGCCGACGCTGCGCTGTCCGGGACCGTCACCGGCGTGCGCGGCCTCATGGAGTCCGAGCGCCGTCAGCGCTACGTCCAGATGGCCATTCTGAGGGGGGAGGGCACCCTGTCGAACGCGCTCCCCAACACGCTACCGGCCCTAGCTGGCCAGATGCGGGCCCGCACGCTGCACCTGCTCTCGGGGGCGGTGGTGGTCGAGGTCGTGCTCCAGATCAACGGTCTCGGAGACCTGTTGTGGGGGGGCACGCTGGCCCAGGACTTCGGCGTCGTGCTCGCCGCGTCCTTTGGCTTCGCGGTGCTGAGCGCCGCGCTGCTCCTGCTCCAGGCCCTGGTCGAGATCGGGACCGAGCTCCACGTCCGGCGCTCGCCGGGCGGGGTGGTGGCCTGATGCCGGGTGCACCCGCGGGTCGCGTGAACAGGGTCCTGCCCGCCTCGCTGGCGGCGGCCGGCCTGGCTCTGCTGCTGGTGCCCGGGTTCTTCGCGCCCGAGTTCCTCAGCGAGCCCGACATGGCCAATGCCTTCGCCGGGCCCGGCGCGGTGCCGCCCTTTGGCGCCGATCAGCGGGGCAGGCCGCTCTTGGAGTACGCCACCCAGGGCGCCTGGGTCATCGCCCTGCCGTCGCTGGTGGCGGCCCTGGTGGTGATGGCGCTCAGCACCGTCGGTGGGCTCATCGCCTGCGCCGGCGGCCGGCACGTCCAGACCGTGGTGCAGATCATCTCCGAGATCCTGGGGGCCCTGCCGCGCCTGGTGGTCATCCTGGTCGTGGCGCTGGTGCTCCCGCGGGATGGCCGCGGGCTGCTGCCCATTGCGCTGACCTGGGCGTTCTTGAGCGCCCCGGGGGCCATCGACGAGGCCTCTGCGGTGGCGGCCCGGCTGGGCGGCTCCCGGTTCGTCGAGGCCCTCCGCGCCCACGGCTTCTCCAGACCGCGCATCTACCTGGTCCATCTGGTGGCCTTCAACCTGCGCCCAGTGGTCGTGCGCCAGGGCGTCGAGACCTTCATGCAGGTCACGTTCCTGGAGATCGCGCTGAGCTACCTGGCCGTCGTCAGCAACCAGTCGTCCTTCACTCACGCCGACTCGGTCCAGTCCTGGGCCAACCTGCTGGACCTCGGCTACAAGGTCGTCCTGGGCGTGCACTCGGGGCATGCCCTGGCCCTGGGGCTCGGCCTGGTGGCCCTGGTGGCGGTGACCGCGGTGGCCGTGACCCACGCCGTGAGGGCCCGCTGATGGGCGACGTGCACCTGGTCAAGCTACGGAACCTCACCATCCGCACCCACGCCCGCCAGCTGGTGAGCGAGATCGATCTGGACTGCTACGAGGGCCGCGTGACGGCGTTGATGGGGCCGTCGGGCTCCGGCAAGAGCCTCACCGCTCGCGCGGTCATGGGGTGTCTGGACGTGGACCCGGGGCTGGTCGACGGCACGCTGCACTACCCGGCCCTCGACGACCGGGACTGGTACGCGCCGGTCCGGGGACAAGGCATGCGGGCCCAGCGCCGGCTGCTCAAGGACTCCGCGCCGCTGCGGGGGTCCTACTTCACGTACTCGCCCCAAGCGGCGTCCAGCGCCCTGAACCCTGGGCGCACCCTGGGCCAGCAGCTCGCCCTGGCGATCCGGCGTCGGAGACAACCCCCAGAGGACCTGTCCAGGGCCATCCGAGACCTGCTGTCCGAGGTCGGCCTGGCGCCCAGCGACAGTCGGCTCCTGCCGAGCGAGATGTCCGGCGGCATGAATCAGCGGGCGGCCCTGGCCATCGCCGTGGCGCCGTTGCCGCGGCTGGTCATCGCCGACGAACCCGAGACGGGCCTGGATCCGGTGCTGACCCGCGGTGTGATCGAGCTGATGGTCGACGTGTGCCGCGACCATCGCTGTGGGCTGTTGCTGATCTCCCACCACCAACAGACCGTCGACAAGATCGCCGACGACGTGGTCCACCTGCCCGGTGTCGAGGTGGCCCCATGAGCGAGCGTCCCGTGATCGTCTCCGCCCGCGAGATCCGCAAGGACTTCGTCCAGGGTGGGGCCTTCCCGTGGTCGGAGAAGACCACCAATCGGGCGCTCCAGGGGGTGGACCTGACCGTGCGGGCCGGCGAGGTCGTGGCCCTGGTCGGCCAGTCCGGCTCGGGCAAGACAACCCTGGCCCGGATCGTCCTGGGGCTCGAGGAGCCCACGTCTGGCAGCATCGCGCTGGAGGGGCTCCGCTGGCACGGTCTCTCCGAGCGGGAGCGCCACCCCCACCGGGTCAAGTACCAGTACGTGCCCCAGGACCCCATGGCCGCTCTGGATCCCCAGCAGACTGCGCTCGAGCACGTCGCCGAGACCCTGCGTGTGCTGGGCGGGCGCAGCCGGGCAGACGCAACCCAGGAGGGCCAGGCCATGCTGGAGCGTCTCGGGCTCGGTGAGCGCTTCGGGGCCCTGCCGCGTGAGATGTCCGGCGGGGAGCAGCGACGGGTCACCCTGGCGCGGGTGCTCGCCCTGACACCGCGGCTCGTGGTGGCCGACGAGCCGACGTCGGGACTGGAGCCGGATCGGCGTGCCGCCGTGCTCCAGGCCTTGATCGGCAATCTCCCCCCCTCGGCGGGGTGTATCCTCGTCACCCATGACATGACTGCCGCCCGGCGGTGGGCCCACCGAGTGCTCGTCATGCTGGCGGGCCGGGTCATCGAGGAGCTGGACTTGCGCGAGAGCGACCCGCTGCACCCCTACGCTCAGGTGCTCTTCGATCCTTGGGGCCACCCGGCGCCCGAGCACGCTCTGGCCCCCAGCGGCTGCCCCTTCCACACGAACTGTGCCCTCCCGGACGAGGCCCTCGTCGGGACCTGTCGGGGGGCCGTGCCCGCTCTGTCCGCCGCCCCAGGCGGACGCACCGACCACTGCGTCGCGTGCCACCACCACACCTCGGGTGTTGCATGAGAATCCTCACCGCGCTCTCCCTGTCCCTCGCGGTCGGCCTGGTGGCCGCCGCCCCCTCGGTCGCCCACGCGGGCCAGGTCGAGGAGGCCGAGTACCAGCGTCTCCGCGAGGAGATGAACCGCATGGCGTCCCGGAACGCCTGGGGCGGGGTCGAGGCCAAGTTCCAGGAGATGCTCCTGCTCGTGGACCGCGGCCACGTCATCGCGGCCCCCGAGTGGATGCTGGGCGCCCAGGCCGCCCGGGCCCTGGGGCTCATGGGGCCTGCCCGGGACCGCCTGGCCGAGGCCGTCAAGACCCAGCCGAACCCCGAGACCATCGCCCTGATCGAAGAGATCGACCGGGTCTACGGCGGTGTCTCCCTGGAGGTGGGCAAGGGGGCCCAGGCCGAGCTGAAGCCCGCAGCGATGCCCTTCGTGCCTGACCAGCGCAAGGCCATCGAGGTCGCCCGGGCCCAGCTGGCCGAGACGGGCCTCTTCGACGGCCTGCTCCCCAAGGGCGCCTACTCCCTGGGCGAAGAACAATTCGTCGTCGAGCCCGGTGCGCAGCCGGTTCGAGTCTTCATCGAGCCCCCGCCGTCGGAGCGCCAACAGAAGATGCAAAGCTTCTCATTTGCCTACGTCGGCCCTCGCGTCGACCTGGGCCCCGGCTACACCCGGGGCAGCGACCCGGGCACCGAAGGCGCCCCGGGAGCCTTTGGCGGGGTCGGGGCTCGCATCGGCGTGGGGCTCGAGGTCGGCATCAACGAGAAGCTCGGGGTCTACGCCGAGGTCGGCTACCAAGGCCTGCGCTCCAAGGTCGACACCTACCGGGACGAGCTCGAGGCCCTGGGGTACTTCCCCGGCCACCAGCTGCGGCTCGGCTGGTTCTCCCTGGGACCGACCTACCGCATGGGCGACATCTGGGTGAGCGGCGGCCTGACCATCGGCGCGGGTGTCGCCCAGGCCATCGCCGAGGACGCGGCCGTGGACGAGAACCTGCTGTGGAACACTTCGGGCCCCATGTTGACGGCCGGAGGGCAGGCATCGGTGTCCTACGGTGTCTACGACGTCGGATCCTCGCTGACGCTGGCTGTCAGCGTCCTGGGAGGGGTCCAGAACGACAGCCAGCGCTGGTACCCCTGGGCCAACGTCGCCTTGACGCTGGCGCCGAAGGACGCAAGGAGCAACCCATGATCGCCGCTGCGCTGCTGCTCCTCGGAGGGGCCGCACAGGCCGTCGAGGTGTCGACTGCGGACGACGGACACGTCCAGAACGCCCAGTTCTCCGAAGACGGCAAGTGGCTGGCCTTCGAGATGAACAACCTGTCGAACACCGTCGAGCTGTGGCTCACCCGGGTCAACGGCAGCGTGCCGGGCCAGCCTCGTCAGATCAAGATCCCCGGGACTTCGAGCGCCTTCGGGGCGGGCGGAAACTTTGCTGGATCGCCGGTGTGGGCCGGTGCGCCCAGCATCATGGTGATCTTCGAGGGCAGCAACCCCGGCGGCACCATGCGGCTCTACTACGCGAGCCCCGAGTCCGGCGCCCCCAACGAGTTCATCTCGGTGAGCCAGGTCAAGGGCAACCTGAGCAGCCCGGCGATCTCCAAGACCGGCCAGCATTTCGCCTTCGTGTCCGATGCCACCGGCCGCGGCGACGTCTACGTCTGGGACCTGGCCGCCGGTGACCCCCAAGTCACCTTCACCACCCACGAGTCCGAGCACGCCCCCGCGTTCACCGCCCAGGGGCCCAATGTCGTCTTCTCCCGCAAGAACAACGGCACAGAGGACCTGTTCCGGTGGGACGGTGGCAACACCACGCCGCCGCTCAAGGGCGGCAACGGGGACCAGACCCGGCCCGTGGTGGCTGGCGACAAGGTCGTCTACTTCACCTCCGAGCGGGGCGACGGCACCTGGGACATCGCCGTGGTTCCGCTGGCTGGCGGCAAGCGCACCATCATCGCCCGCGACGTCAGGCTCCCGGCCAGGGCCGCGCCGGCGCTCACGCCGGACGGCCGGTCTGTGGCCTATGTCTCCGCCGACAACGAGAAGTCCGGCGCCGTCCGCTTCGTGCAGCTGGACGGCTCCAACGACCGCAGCGTCGAGACCGGCCTGTGGGCCTGTGGCGAGCCGGAGCTGGTCAACTCCGGGGGCAAGCTGCTCCTGGCCTTCACGGCTCTGCCCAACGCGGGGGCGGACTGGCGACGGCTCCATGTGATCGACATCACGGGTAAGCTCTAGCGGCCTCCCTTCCGCTTGGACCTTGGTGACTCCTGCCCTGCTGGTGAGCTTGTTGGCATGCCCGCCCGTGCCCACGATCGGGGACAGCGGGAGTGCGGTGAGCGACAGCGGGACGCGGGACAGCGTCGACACCGGCGATCCGCCCACCGACTCCGGGCGCACCGACAGCACGGCGGACCCGACAGAGACCGGGGACACGGCACCGCCCATCGACTCGGCCCTGTTCGGCGTGGACACCGACGGCGATGGCCTGTCCGACGGGCTGGAGCTCCAGCTGGGCTGGGATCCGGAAGATCCCGACTCCGACGACGACGGCTTCACCGACGGCGAGGAATACGCCGGCGGCACAGACGGCCTGCTGCCCTGGTCCTGGCCCCTGGACGGCTGCCGCTGGCCGGACCTGCGCGACCAGGCCCAGGCGCTTGCGGCCAAGGGTGAGCAGGGCTGGGACGACCGCGACGTGGTGCCCGATCTGGTGCTGACCGATCAGTGTGGGGGCCAGGTGTCGCCGTGGAACTTCCCCGGCCACGTGATCGTGGTCGACATGGCCGCCACGTGGTGCGGGCCCTGCCGAGACGCGGCACCGATGCTCCAGGACCGCTTCAGCGCGTTCCGGGCACGGGGCTTTGTGATCCTCACCATGCTCCAGGGCGCGACGCCCGACGAGGCCCAGGCCTGGGCCGCCGAGTTCGGAAGTGCCCACCCGGTGATGGCCGACCAGGACTCCGAGCTGATCGATCAGCTCCAGGAGCGGTCCACGACCTACCCCAGCTACGTGCTCATCGACGCCAACCTGGTCGTGCGCAGCGTCAAGGTCGGCGAGGCCGACCAGAGCTGGTTCGACCTGTACGTGCCCGGGCTCCAGGACGAGCGGGACGCCGAGCTAGAGTAGCCGCTCAGAGCGCTTCGACCGCCGCCAGCACCTTGTCCACGTGCCCCTTCACCCGGACCTTGGTCCAGGTCTGGCGCACGACCCCGGCCCCATCGACGAGGAATGTGCTCCGCACGATGCCCATGTAGGTGCGGCCGTAGTTCTTCTTCTCCTGCCAGACCCCCCAGGCTTCGCACAGGCTGCCGTCGGGGTCGGACAGCAGGGGAAAGCTGAGGGCGTGCTTGTCGATGAACTTGTCGTGCCGCGCCAGGCTGTCCTTGGAGGCGCCGAACACCTGGACGCCCGCCCCTTGGAGGCGGGCCAGGTTGTCCCGGAAGTCGCAGGCCTCTGTGGTGCAGCCCGGCGTCATGTCCTTGGGGTAGAAGTACAGGACAAAGGCAGTGCCGGCCAGATCGGCCAGGGACACGGTCCCGCCCGCAGAGCTGGCTGCGGTGAAGTCTGGGGCAGGCTGACCCGCTACGGGCAAGGGCATCGGGACCTCCGGTGAGGGGCCCGGACCTAACCGACCTCGTCGTCCAGGAAGGCGTAGAGTTCGTCGGCCCGGTCGCGAGCGTCCTCCCAGCCCAGCCGCTCCAGCTCGCCGGTGTAGGCACCATCGAAGAGCAGGTAGCTCAACAGGTCGGCGTCCTCGCTGTCCTGGTCCGACACGGCGCCCAGCAGCACGCGGGTGGCGCGGTTGGCGTCTGGGGGGCGGGTGCGCATGGCCTGGGCCGCCACCTGGCCCAGATCCTCCTGGGGCCGGAACAGCAAGGTGCGGACCTGGCGATAGGGCATGGGTCGATCGGTCGCCAGGTCGGCGTTGAGCCGGTCCATGAAGTCGTCGCCATAGGTCGCCTGGCCCCACTCGAACAAGCGGTTCATGCCCTCGACCCGGTACAGGTCCTGTTCGATGGGGTCGAGCATCAAGGCGTTGAGCGTCTTGCCCGCCAGGAAGACCAGGTTGGCGTTCTGGCGCTCCAGACGGGCCAGGGCCTTCTCGGCACGGGCTGTGAACGAGCGCTTGACCGCGATGACCAGGATGCGCTCTGCACCCAGGTACAGGGCCGGCCGGAGCGGCGTGTTCTGGCGCAGGCTGCCGTCGACGAACCAGCGCCCGGCCAGCTGGACGGCGGGGAAGACGAAGGGGATGGCCGCAGACGCCAGGCAGTGGTCCGGGGTCAGTCGGGTCGCCCGCAGAGCCTCCGCGCCGAGCAGGCGCTCGGGGACCTGGCTCACCTGGTCCGCACTCTGCAGGAAGTGCACGCTGCGACCGGTGGCGACCTCGGTCGCGGTGATGACCAGCGCCTGGACCTCACCCGCCGCGATGCGGTCTCGGATGCCCTCGTAGGGAAAGTTGGCGTGCACCAGCTGCCGGACCCCCTCCCCGTCCAGCACGGACTTGTCGAGTCCCACCGCCTTGCTGCGGAAGATCTTCATGGGCGTGGTGAAGAAGGTCTTGGCGTCGAAGCGGTAGATGTCGTTGATGCACATGGACCGCCACAGCTCGCTCAGGCCTCTCGCCGCGGACGGCGTCAGGCCGTGGCCGGCGTACCAGGCCGCGTTCAGTGCGCCCGCGCTGGTGCCGCACCACGCATCGATGGGGTCGCGGTCGGGCAGCTGGGACGCCACATGTTCGGCCAGGTAGCGCAGCACTCCGGCCTCGTAGGCCCCCCTGGCGCCCCCGCCGGACAGGACGGCCGCGAGACCGCCTGGCGAGCCGTGCCTCAATTCACCTCCAGGTCCACCAGCCTCGCGTCGGGATCGGCCTCGCGCAGGGCCTGCTCCAGCCGGTCGACCTCGTCGCCCAGGGCCTCGACCACGCCGTCTCCGAACTTCAGGAGCAGGTCCTCCAGGTCCTCGGCCTTTTCCAGGCTCGCCCAGGTCTGCTCCAGGTCGTAGGCGGCCGCCAGGTGTCGCGCCGCGATGGCCTCCCCGTGGAACTCGACCTCGGCGGACAGGCGGACCGCGTCGGAGCCGAAGACCACGGTCTTGAAGGTCGACAGGCTCTCGACCACCGGATCGTCGGCCAGGACCTGCTTGAGGCGGTCGTGCACCTGCTTGGGCGGGGCCTTGCCGATCAGGAGGGAGCGGTTCATCTTGATCAGGTAGATCGCGATGCCTCCGAGCAAGAGACCGATGAGCAGGGAGCCCGCCGCGTCCCAGCGGGGATCGCCGGTCAGCTGGGCCATGCCGATGCCCGCCATGGCCAGCAGGACCCCGAACACCGCGGCGCTGTCTTCGGCGAGCACGGCGGTGCCCATGGGGTCATCACCCTCGCGGATGTACGCGGCGAGCGTGATGCCGTCCTTTGCGGCCTCCTTGCGCAGGGCGCGGACCGCGATGGCCAGTGCCCCGCCTTCGACCACAAAGGCGAAGGCCAGCACCGCAAAGGCCGTGTTGGGCGAGACCATCGGCTCGGGGTGGAGGAAGGCGTGGACGGAGTGGTAGACCGTGAAGCCGCACCCCAGGAAGAAAATCCCGACGGCGGAGATCAGGGCCCAGATCGGGGCTTCCCGCCGGTAGCCGAAGGGGTGTTGTTCGTCTGCGGGCAGCTCGGCGCGCTTCAGGCCCACCGCCAACAGGGTCTGGTTGCCCACGTCGGCCAGAGAGTGCACGCCCTCTGAGAACATCGAGCCCGAGCCGGTCAGGCCGAACCCCACGAACTTGGCCACCATCACGATGCTGTTGGCGGCGATCGCCGTGTACACCGCAGTCTTGCTTCCGCCAGCCATGCGACCTCCACCGGGAGCTTAGACCAGGCACGCCCCGTGCTACGTGCACCCCACCGGAGGTCCCGTGCTCCCGACCCTGTGGATGGCCCTGTCCGCGCCCGCGCTGGCCCAGGACCTGGACTTCGGCACCCTGCCCACCCTCGAGGCCGGCCAGGTCCCCAGCCTGTTCATCACCCCGCAGCGCCCAGTCGAGCTGTTGCGGGTGTCCTGCGAGGTCGGCGGCCGTACCCACGAGTGGGAGGAGTCCGACCTGCCCGCGGGCGGCAAGCGCACCTATGCCTGGTCCCGGGATCCCAGCGTGACCCACGCCGACTGCACGGTGAAGGTGCGCTTCGCCGACGGCGCGACGGACTGGATCACGCTGCCGTTGGACTACAGCTACGGCGGGGGCCTGCACATCGACCTCTCCCGGGCCAGCGTCGATCTGGCCGCCAAGACCCTGAGGGTCGACGTCACGGCCCCGGTCGTCCGGGCCGAGGTCACCGCCTACGGCGCGGGCAAGGCCGAGCTGGACAGCCGGTCGGTGGGCATCGAGGGGGGACCCGGCACGGTCGAGGTGCCCTGGATCGGCGAGCCCTCGGACGTGGTGCTGCTCGAGGTGACCCTGCACGCCGCGAACGCCTGGGCGGGCTTCACATACTCCCCCTGGTTCCTGGACATCCCTCACGACGACGTGCTGTTCGAGACCAACTCGGCGACGATCGATCCCTCCGAGGCCTGGAAGCTCGAGCGCACCCTGAGCGAGCTCCAGGAGGTCCTGACGCTCTACGGCAGCATGGTGCCGGTGAAGCTCTACATCGCTGGCTGCACCGACACGGTGGGCGACGCGGGCAGCAACCGCGAGCTGTCCAAGCGCCGGGCCCGAGCCATCGCGACCTGGCTCCGGGACCACGGCTACAGTCACCCGATCTTCTACTACGGCTTCGGGGAGTCACTCCCGGCTGTGCGCACCGGGGACGGGGTCGACGAGGTGCGGAACCGCCGTGCGCTGTACCTGGTGGGCGCGAACCCTCCGCCCGCGGGGAGCGGCGTGCCCAGCGTGGGCTGGCACGCGCTCTAGGGGTCAGAAACCCGGGGTCAGAAAACCGGGGTCAGAAACCCGGGGTCAGAAGACCGGGGTCAGGAACCTTTTGTTAAGCATTAGCCGCGCGGGCATGGATCGTTATGATTGAGGTTTCTAACCCTAGGGCATGACTCTGGGTTGGGTTTCGCGTTGGGGTGTCTGGGGCCGGTCTCGGGGCGGGCGGATCTGGGGGCGGGGGGTGGCGGGGCGGCCTATGGAGACATGGACAGGTGCGGGCCAGGTCGGTGGGTTGGGCCAGGTCACCGGAGCACCTGCCCACGACTCCACAGGCCCGACGACGGCGAGACAAAGAGGGGCCTGGTGGAATCGAGGGCGGTGGGGGACAGACGTCGGCGGTGACGGCAGCGTGGGCCTTCAGCGGCTGAGCCCGACCCTGTCCGTCTGCTTTTCACGTCGTCGTAGTCGGGGCTGTGGACAATGGGGGCAACTCCGCGATGGGGCCGCGGAGCGCCCGCCACGCCACGCCACCCGACGCCGCGCCGGTTTGTCCCCGTTGTCCATGGCCCAGTGCGCATGACCGCGGTGCGCCGAGCTGGGGTTGAATTGTCAAAAGTCCAGGTTCTTCCTTGACAGTTTTGAGGTGCCTGACCGGG
>Ga0209992_10003035_pt1 | contig 14614 bp, 10 predicted proteins | sample 2SBtaG_2_FD_182564 | JGI IMG/M metagenome (GOLD analysis project Ga0209992, IMG submission 182564) | Deep subsurface microbial communities from Kolumbo volcano to uncover new lineages of life (NeLLi) - 2SBTROV12_ACTIVE470 metaG (SPAdes)... | ecosystem: Environmental > Aquatic > Marine >... | reverse complement strand
TGGGTGTGCAAACATATTCCGCAGAAATTTATCCGGAAAAAATGAAAACAGAGTTGGAGAAAACTAAAAGTTTATATTATTTCTCTATTTTGCTTGTGGTAGCCGGAGGTATAGCTTCCTTATTCTATTATTCATTTTTGATGCCGCTACATGTTGATGAATCGGGTTTTTGGTTCCACTATACCAATAGGTCTTTTCAGCACCGGTTTATTTTTAATCCCCTCAACCCCAATCACACCTTAACTATATATTTAGCAAAAATATCATTAGGGATATTTGGAAATACAGGTATTGGTTTGCGTTTTCCAGTAGTGGTATTTGGAATTTTAAGTGCCGGTATCCTTTATTTGTTTGTTAATAAGGTAACAGGTTCGAAAACAACAGGTGCGCTCGCGTCAGCATTACTTTTATTAAACCCATTTTTTCTGCATTATTCGCATGAATTAAGAGGTTACCCTGCATATTTCGTTTTCCTGGTAGCGAGTTATCTATGTCTGATCCATCTTTTGAAAAAAGGAAATAAGTTTTCAATCTGGGCACTTCTTTTTTTATTTTTTGTGGTCTGCTACGTTGCTAATTTAGCAGCTCCTATATTTTTCACTATCTTTTTAGCATCTATATGGATTTTTGTTGTTCTAAACAAATTTACTTCTTTGGGGAACCGAATTTCAGAATTTGAGAAAATTAATATCAGGTCGTTTTTCTTCTTCTCGGCCATTGCGGCATCTTTTTTTGCATTTGTAATGTTTTATTTGGATCGGGCAGTCATGCCCAATCTTTTTAAAGTTCAAAACCCAGTATCAAACTACCTGGCAATCCCTGATATATTTTCTGTTTTTCTGGGATACAAGTATTTGGATGATGCTACATCCATTCTCTATTCCTATCCTACTTTGATATGGCTTTTATCACTGTCCAGTTTTATTTATGGGTGGTGGAGATTCATGAAGGAAAAGCATTGGCTTGCATCCCTTTTTCTATTGATGTTTGTTTTGAATTCTATTTTTTATATTGCATTACAGACTTGGATTCCTGTCAGATCGTCCATTTACCTGCTCCCCTTTATTTTGCTTTTCCAAGCTTGTGGGCTCAAAGCAATTATTGAAAAAGGAGTGAATAAACTGAACCCGCAATTGGAGGGTGGAGTCGTTTACCGTGTATTGGCGGTGGTTTTGATATGCTATTTTGCCTTGTTAAATATAGGGAAATACCGAAACTTTGAACCAGAATCTGGAAACCCTTTTGAGTTGGCTCTTACTTTTCTCAAAGAGAATACCGGTCCCAATGACCTGATCGTCTCATCCTTATACGATACGCAGGCCGGATTTTATTTTGGGGATTTGATTAGGGGAAAAAATTTTAATATTTACGAAAACGGAAAAATTGAAAACATCTATTATTTAACACCTAAAATGAATGAAAAAAATATTAAAATGGATTCAGTTATTCCAACCGTGAAAAAAGTTAATACTCTTTTTTTAGATAAATTTGAAAACGTGGTTTCTTATGAAAATAATGGCGTGAGACCTTCTGCCGTACATATTTTTAAAAAGAAAATTGAAATTCAGCCAATTTTGGATTTAAACAAAAATAATCTACCTAGTACAGCATACTTTGGTAATAATCAAAAGGCTTGCAATTTACAAAAAGATGGAAATGGGATTAGGATTAGTTGTGAATCGTCGTCTTTTACTTGTGCTAGACAAGCACTGGATTCCCCTAAAATAAAAAAAGATGACTTTCAGTTGGTTATGTTCCGGCATAAAAATGATAAAGGTACCAAAACCATTTCATTTGCATCCTTTAAATCCATTGATCCGATGGGAAAACAACCATTCAATCCTTTTCCTGATATTAATATGGTGAATTTACTCGTCAATAATATTAAGGATTTAGATATTCATGGTGAGAATATAGATTTAATAGATGTTTCTTTGCAAAATATGGGAGGTGGAAATAATGCGATGTTTTGTATGCAGGGACGCCTTTTTAATGGTAATTCTATAATTCATGGTGTAAAGGTATTTAACTGGAAATATTCTGGAATTTAATTTTCCCATAGCCTGGCAATTCCTAATTGCAAAACTCGGATGGCCGACTCAATTTTAACAGAGAGGGTTAATTTTGATTGCCCGTCCCTCCTTTCAGTAAAAATGATAGGTATTTCCTTTAAAGTAAACCCATTTTTCCAAGCAAAATAGTTGGTTTCGATTTGAATTCCATACCCATCTGAATTTATTTCCCAATTTGGCACCTGTTCCAGTACGCTCTTCCGAAAAGCTTTAAAACCAGTGGTGGGATCTGTCAAGGGCAAACCCGTAAAAAAACGAGTATACATCCCTGCCCAAAGACTCAGTATTAGTCGATGTAATGGCCAATTGATAACGCTAATTCCATCAATATACCTTGATCCAATAGCTACGTCTGCTCCATTCTCAATTACATTTATAAGCCGTGGAATGTCTTTGGGGTCATGGGAAAAGTCACTATCCATTTCAATGCAGACATCATGACCCTTTTTCAACCCCCACTGAAAACCCTCCTTATAAGCAGTTCCCAGACCACTTTTTTTAGGTCGTTTTAGTAGAAAAATGTTTTTTTCAAATAAAGGATGCTTGACCACTATGTTAGCCGTTCCATCCGGCGATGAGTCATCGACAACCAGTACAGAAATGGGGATGGCTAATGCTTCAATAGCATCTAAAATTTGGCTAATATTATCCGCTTCATTGTAGGTAGGTAAAATGACCAGGGGCCGTTCTACTTTGAAGTTGGAATCCATTTTCTGGGTAAGAGTGTTAATGAATTTAGTTTGAATGACTCGATTCATTGGAGTTAAACTACTAAAAATTAATAGGCGGTGCAAGTGGCTTCATATATTGAACCGATTTATATTATTATTTACGGTAAAATGGGCTGTTTTCTAAAGAAACCTGGGTGTATTTTTTTAACTCCAAGTAAATAGGATAAATTTAAAAAAAATCGATTATTTACAATGTGAATAATCTTTGGCAGCATACAGATCTTATAGGCCTTTTGAAAAGTTTGGATAAATGCAATGACCATATTAAACGAAAAACCCTGGGCGGGAATCGGTGTTGATGTTAACAGCAGTTTATCAAGCCGTGAAATGCTTTATAAAGCCAAGCTCGATTGGGAAGTTTCCAAAATTCCTTCGCAAAGACCAAAATCCCATTCTAATCAGGAAACCTTTCGTTTTTACAAAGCCTATTTCGAATCTGGAAATGCAGAGATTGATACTGTTGGCAGCCTTGATGGTGCCCGAATCATTTGGGCCCTCGCCAGATTAAACGAAAACTTCATTCTGCCTGGAGATGATGAACTTAAAGGCTACATTCTCCTGGCTTCTCGCCATGAAGATAGAGAAAAAATCGAAATACAATTTTTGACCCTACGGTCTGCCTGCAACAGTATGTTGAAGATATCTTCCAAGGCACGTCCTACAGTAAAAAACTCTTTCCGTAGGGTTTTTAAATCTACCCTTCCTTTTTTGTCCGAGTCGGCGCAAAGGTTCGATGAAGAAATGACGCAAAAGGCGAACGCCACAATTGAAATGGGTCGGACGGCGATTTCAAACTTTGCCGAAACAGCGCAAAACCTTGTGGGCAAAAAAATTGACGAAAAGGTTGCCGAAAACTATATGGCAGAAGTTTTTAAACCCGATCCTTTAAAAAGTGAAGGCAAAGAAGCTGAAGCGCAGGCTAAGAAAAACGCACAAGCTGCAATCGATGCTGTCGGAACTGCGCCCGGACAGAATTTAGAGTCCACACAAATGACAGCATGGGGGCTCCTGACAGCGGTTACATATACGGCAGATCGTTTAGGAAAAACTCCAGATTCCCGTTTAAGACAATCCTGGTTTGGACCCAATGCGAAAATTAAAAAGCGTGCATTAGAGCTGGCGCTAAAATTGGTTTAAAAATTTACCAGGGTAATTTTAAATCCCAATCAATATTCTTTTCTGACTTTGGAAGGTTTATTTAGACTTTAGGTTCCAGGAAAACGAACCGATCAAAGGGCTTTCCACTTCAATCCTGTCCCCGGGATGAAGGGGGCCAACTCCTGCGGGGGTACCTGTGAAAATTATATCTCCAGATTTCAACGTCCACCAATCGCTTAGAATTTTAATCAGGTTTGGGATTGGGAATAACATTTTTTCCGTATTTCCTTGTTGCCGCAGGCTACCGTTGACGGAACAAGAGAAGGGGAGTTTCATCAGGTCGATGTCCTGGTGTTTTTTAAAGATACCTAATGGGGCGCTTTGATCAAAGGATTTGGAGCGTTCCCATGGCAATCCCGCCTCCTTTAATTTTTTTTGAACATCCCGAAGTGTCAGGTCCAAGCCTAGTGTAATGTCAGAAATATATGATAATGCCTGGGACTCAGGAATATTCTTTCCCTCCTTGCCAATCAACAAAACTACTTCCACCTCGTGGTGCAATTCATTTCCGAAAGGGGGATAGGATAGTGTCGTACCTGGAGCTACAATGTTGCAAATGGGTTTCATAAACACAACAGGTTCGTCTGGGATCTGTTTGCCGCCTAACTCTTTAATGTGTTCGTCATAGTTCTTGCCGATGCAGAAAATCCGGTTAGGTGCGATAGATAAATTATGAGAAATAATATTCAATTTTCTAGTCCAAGATGAGGATTATGAATTTTTGTCCTTGTATTGCTTAGGCGGACTTCAATTATTTCCAGTATGAAAGGATCCATTGCAAGATAGTTGTTTTGGGTATCTGGAAGCATGGCTCTTCCTCAATGAAAAAAATGGGTAGATACCATTATATATAATTACTCATTTTGCCGTATCCATGTCAGTACATTTGGGAAATAGGAATGGCTCATTAAAACTGGCGCTTGAATTACTCGCCTCCTTCGGTTAATCTCCATATTTCCAATAATATCAGGACTTGATTTAATGATCCAAACCACTTTGATCGGGCATGCCTGCCTGTACATACAATCGGAGAAGACCAATATTCTCACCGATCCCGTTTGGTTCGATTATCTTTGGGAAGAGATCAATGTGCTCTGCCCCAGCATTGTTTTGGAAAAGGATAAAGTTCCACCTCTGGATGTTCTCAATATTTCACATAGGCACCAAGACCATTTTGATGTTCGTACCTTGGCCTATCTCGTCCAGAACGAGAGAATAATTACTCCAGATACAATCGTCCTTGCGCCTAAAGATGATCTTCTACTCGGCATTCTAAATGAACTCGAATTTAAAAATATTAAAGTGGTTTCAGATTTTGAACCTATTCAGGTCAAGGATGTGACATTGACTCCTACTCCTTCACGCAACCAAATCAGCACTGCTGAAGATGAGTTTCCTGAGCACGGACTACTGGTGAATGATGGAGAAGTTACGCTTTGGAACCAAGTCGATTCCCAGGTCAATCCCGATATTATCCAGAGGATTATCGAATTGTACGGGCATATTGATTTCTTTCATTCCCGTTTTGTTCCTCTTTTAGAAGGAAACTTTTCTTATAACAAGCCGCTTGCTTTACCTTTTGATGAATATTGTACCTATTTAAATGTAGTGAGGGCGCTTTCACCAAGAATGGTCGTCCCCGGTTCAGCGGCATTTCGCTATAGAGATGAGCTGACTTTTTTAAATCAATATTCTTTCCCAACCACCCAGGAACAATTTCTTCGAGACCTGGCTGCGTTTTGTCCAGAAGTACCCAGCTCCCCTTATAACCCAGGAGATGTTGCGCATATATCGAAGGATGGAATTCACATTAAGAAGCAGGCTTCTAATTTTGTTCGAGTACTGGAGGAAGACAGTAATAAAATTCTATTTAAACCAGGTGCGCCAGTGCCTTCAATAAAGACGCAAACTACCGATTCCACCCAGTATGAAAAAGAAATGAATGTGGTAAACGACTTTCTTGAAAACTGTTTTCTCGAGCGGATCCTGAAAAGTGAATTGCTGGGCGGCTGGAAGCATTGGCAGATCGTTTATCAGCTTGAAGTGTTCGGTCAAGAAGGCTCGCAAATATGGGCGATTGATTTTTCAGAAGCGGGTAGCCCAAAACTTCAAAAAGGCGACATTGGAAAAATTAATCTCTACGAGGGAATTTCATCGTCAGAACTATGCGCTTTGATAGAAGGAAACACTTCATGGGATTATGTGACCTTATGCGGCAACTATAGGACCTTTAATAATATCTATCGATTAACCGAAGGTGGGTTCGAACTCCCCCCCGAAGATAAATCAAACTATGCCCTGGAACCTTTGATGGATATATTCCCCTGGGATAAAGACATGGATTTGCGAAAATTTATGCGAGATGTGAAGCGCTGGAAAGGAAAGGGTTTTTAAGGTTAATACGCATAAAATTAAACTAAGCTTTTCTTTATTTCTCTGAGCATTCAATTCCATTTTCAGCGACCTCTCCAACGATATAAACAACTGAATTAATTTGCTGTATTGCTTTTTTATGGGTTTTCCTGAATTTTTATTTGCAATAACAAAAATACTCAAGAATTATATAATTAGTTGCTAATAAAATTTGTAATACCGCTATAGATCCCTATCGGGTTCGGTGTGAATATGCAAATAGGAAAAGTTGAAATGTCAAAAAACAAATCTATTTTAATAATCGATGACAATGAGATAGACAGAGAAGATTGGTCACGTTTTTTAAAAAGCGAAAGACCAGACGCTGAAATTGTAGAAGCTGTTGATTGTGCAGAAGGATATTCTCAAATTGAAAAGAAGAATTTCGACTGTGTTCTTTTAGATTATCAGCTGCCAGATGGCGATGGCATTCAGTTATTGCAAAAGCTGATGTTAGGCAACTATACCAGCTCACCCATTTTGTTTTTGACAGGTAAAGGGGATGAAATGTTGGCGGTCGAGGCTTTAAAAAGCGGGGCGGCAGACTACATCCCTAAAGATATTTTATCGGCAAGCAGGTTAAACCGAAGTATTGACAATGTAATTCGAATTCACCAATTGGAAGTTCGAGCGAAAAACGCTGAAAAAAAACTTTCTTCCAGCGAAGAGAAATATCGAACCATTGTAGAAAAAATATCTGATCTGGTTTTTCAGTTAGATCCTCATCAAAATATTATTTTTGCCAACACCGCTTTTGAAATGCTGGGATACGATGGGGCAGAGTTGATTGGAAAGCCTATTAGAAGATTTATCGATTCAGATGATGTCGAATCTATTGTGTCCAAAATTGCTACTCGCGATGTGGGGCCTCAGGCCACCACCAACCTGGAAGTCCGCTTTAAAACCAATCCAGAATCCAGCCTTTCCGAAGAGGTTCCGGTAATGACGGTTCTGGTCGATGCCTCGGGTATGTGGGATGTCCCAGATGAAATAGTATTTAAAGACGATGTTGCTAAAAAATTTCTGGGGACTTTATGCGTAGGACGAAGTAAACCCAATTAGATTTCATTAAGAAAAATTGTGAAATTTGATTGCTTGCCGATTAAATTCCAAACCAATTTGTTCGCATTTTAAGGGGAGAATAGCTTTACCTGGGATTATTTTCACAACGGAAATCGGTTTCAGAAATCCAATGAATCTTCAGGTAAAGAGGTACTTTGGTTTCGCGGTCGATCTTTGCTGACTGGATTTGTGCGGGGGTAAGATTTAGGGAATAACGCATTACTGCTTTACTGAGATTAGCCCATTGAAAGTCGGTCTCATGCAACCACGTTGAAGAAAGGTATGCCTCTGTTAGATTGGCTTCGGTAAATAAGGTTTTGCGAAGATCGGCTTTGAAGAAGTTTACTTTTTCCAGATTAGATTTTCGCAGGTCGGCTCTCCTTAAATCCGCTTCACTAAAATCAATGTCGCGAAGATCACGGTCGCTGAAATCGATTTTTCTTAGTGTTGCTTTCTTAAATGAACATCCGTCTAAATCCGCGCCATTAAATTTCACTCCTGAGCAATCAGTTTCGCTAAGGTTGGCACCCCGTAAATCCGAACCGGCGAAGAAGGTTTTAGTGAGATCTGCTCCCTGCAAATTGGAGCCGTTGAGTAAAGCCATATGAAAATTAGCTCTTCTAAGATTGGCATTTTTCAGGTTAACACCATTAAAATCGACGCGGTCCAGATCGGGCTCGATTTTTGGATTGTTTTCTCTCCAGAGGTTCCACCTCGCTACAGAACTCCTGAGAAGCGTAATATGTTCCCGATTCGCCACTTTATTTATAGTTAATTTCTAAGGATAATATTTCGGTGGATCAAGCCATGTCCCCAAATTAATTCCTGAATAGTGCATTTTTAAATATCCTAGACAATGTTCATGATGGTTAAAAGGTGAACTATTGGTTAGAGAAAAAGAAGATATATACCATTTATTCAATGTATTGCAAAAAGAGTGAGAAAAACTAAAACTATCCCTTCATTACAGACTTTAAGTTTTGCTATATTATTATAAAACAATTTAAAAAATCCCTCTTCCTTCTTTTCGCTGAAGTGACGAGATATAGGGAGATACGCGTCGGTGGTTTTCAGGGCGGTTATTTTTTGGAGATTTAGATGTTTAATTTTAGAGATATGACAATAGGGAAAAAAGTGGGGCTGGGTTTTGGGGTCATCGTACTGATTTTAATGGGAGTGGTATTGATCACCATTCAGCAAGTGAAATCCATGGAGGTAATCACCAAGAGGGTAGTCGAAATTAGAACTCCCACGGCTCATGCCAGTCTTATGATGTTAAACGGTATCAATCATTCGTTGGCTTCTCTACGTGGATGGATCCTTCTTGGCGATCAAAAATTCAAGACAGAACGATCCATAGCTTGGGAGGAGCAAATCAATCCTTCTCTGAAGCTGATGCATGGGCTTGCTCCGAGGTGGACCGACCCGGAAAATAAAAACCGGTTAAAATCGGTTGAGGAAGAAATAAATAACTTTAAAAGGGCTCAGCAGAAGATTGAAGATATAGCTCGAACTCCAGAAAACTCTCCTGCGCAGAAGATTCTATTCAACCAGGCAGAACCATTAGAAAAATTTATTGTGGATACCCTCTCTAATATGATCGAGCTGGGTATGAAAGACAATAAAACTCCTCAAAATAAACGGTTGGTAGAAATTCTCGCGAATATTGAAACCACAATCAGCCTGGCCTTGGAAAGAGCGGATGAGTTTTTGTTGTCTGGGCAACAGGAATTCAAAAAGGAATCCCTGGAAAACTGGAGAAAAAATGCTGAGTACATGGAAGAATTAAAGAAGAACGCAAAAAGCTTTAATAAAGAGCAGTTGAAAAATATTGAATTTCTACAGGTTAAACTTGATAAATTTGGTCCCTTTTTAGAAGAGATTATTCGTATCCGCTCTGGAGAGGAGTGGAACCAGGCTATTTATTGGCTGAAAACGGATGCCGCTCCTGTAGCCTTTCGAATTAAGCAACTCTTGAACGAAATGACTACAGTTCAAGAACTGTTTTTGGAAAATGATGTTGAAAAACTTTCCACCAAAACTCATTTTTTGATAGTTCTTGTGGTGGCATTGTTTTTTTCTGCGGCTCTGGTAAGCGGCCTGTTAGCCGCAAACATCTCTCGTTCGATCAGCGAACCCATTCTGGATATTTGTAAGTTGGCAGATGAGCTGGCACATGGAAATTTTAAGGAAAAACGCTTGCCAGTTACTTCTCGAAATGAAGTGGGTACCCTGAGCCAAAGTTTTAACCAAATTTTGGATCGGTTGCAGAAAGAAGAGTCTGAAGATAAACCTGATATATAAAAAAGTGAACCTATGAGGATCAAGCCATCATTTTATCGGTTGTAGCTCCACAATAATTCTCTCTCGAATAGGCCTAAGAGGGAGTTCATCCCCCAACATTGAATAACAGTGTCGAGATATTAGATCACTCATCGATGGATGTCATTCTGGCTCGTACTGACAATTCAAGCCCGTTTTCCCTGAATTTCTTTTTCCATTCATCAATTTTTGACATAACCCGGCGGTCCACAAGTTTTGTTTCAGAAATATCCAGGGTGACCCGCTTTCCATCTTCAAAGAAACGTTGAAGTTGCTTTCGTAGAGGAATCCACGAGCTAAAAATGATGGAGCCTCGTAAAAAAATTGTGATTGACTGATCTCTTTCAGGAATGATCTTGGCATTCAATCTAAAGATAGAGCCTCCACGAATAAAATGGATGACAATCTTGACTGCAATCCCAATAGCCAATCCTTTCAAAAGATCCGTCGCGAGTACACCGAAAATGGTAGACACAAAAACTATAAACTGATCTTTTCCTTCACGATATATTGTGACAAACTCGTGAGGAGAGGCCAGGCGATATCCTGTGATAACTAATAATGCTGCCAGAGCCGCCAAAGGGATTTGATTAATGAGTCCTGGGATCAAGGCAACGCATAAAAGCAAAAACATCCCATGATAAAAATTAGCAAACCGGGTCCGGGCACCATTATCGATATTGGCCTTACTTCGAACAATTTCAGAAATCATGGGCAAGCCACCAATGAATGCCGAAAGGGTGTTGGCTAATCCGGTGGCTAACAAGTCTATGTCCAGATTGGTTTTTCGATTCCACGGATCAATCTGGTCAATAGCCTTTGCACTTAACATGCTCTCCAAAGTTCCAATGATCGCAAAAAGGACCGTATATTTGATTCCAGTCTCCGTAGTTACTCCTGAAAAATCTGGAAGCGTTATGGCATTCAACAAACTACTAGGAACATTAACCAGGAAATTTTGGCCTAATTCGAAAACTTGGCTATTGAATGTATAGGTTCCCTCCACTCCAATTCCCAAAAATGCACTCAATGGAACAATTATCAATAACATTAGCATAGGGGCAGGAATAATTTTTAATTTGGGATTTTTTAGATAGCCATAACCCAAAACAATGGAAATGCCCAATACTCCTATCATTCCTACTTTAGGGTTCATGTTTATTATAAAAGAAGGGATACTGGCGAGTAATTCTAGAGGGGCCCCTTGGGGGTTCAATCCCATCAAAACAGGAAATTGTTTTGAAATGATGATGATTCCAATCGAGGCCAGTAAACCGTGAATCGCTGCTGAAGGAAAAAGCTTCATTAGGATTCCAACACGAAAAAGTCCGAGTATAATTTGGTATACACCTGCCACAACCCCAACACCTAAGGCCAAACGATAGGCTTGAAAGTCCTTCGCTGGGTCCACCCCTCCTGTAAAACCAAATTCCTGAACGCAACCTAATGCGATAACAATCAAACCAGCAGCAGGCCCCTTGATTGTAAGTTCCGAATTGCTGATGAAGGTTGCAACCAGACCGCCTACAATGGCAGTAAAGATGCCCGCGACTGCGGGGTAGCCTGAAGCTAGGGAAATTCCCAGGCACAAAGGCAAAGCAATAAGGAAAACTAAAAATCCAGAGAGGATGTCGTTTTTAGCATGGGTTTTAAACCCATTAAGATTCCCCTTAGGAATTTCGGTAGGGTTGGATGACATACTCATGGATATTTATTCCTCTATTGTATGCTTTAAAAAAAACTTCTCAGGTAATGCTCTCACTGGGGTAATTGTGGACTAAAAATGGTGAAAAGTTAAGAAACATTTTTTATTTTTTCTATTGAAAAGAATACATTTTAAAATAGAAAACCCCCCAGGCTGGATACTACCGTAATCGGCCCTGTTGGGTCGATGATTTGAGTGTGGGTGCTACCAAAAATCGCTGCACTAATTTCTACCCCAAGGTCACCCAAGGTCCTGGCCGATAGACTTTTACCGTTACATTTTAATTTTATATTATCAAATTCATAATTAAATAGTATTCTAAAAATAGAATTGTTAAAATCCGTTAATAAAAGCAAGTTAATTTGATTTAATCAAACTAAAAGGCGGCATGGCAATGGACTGGTTAAACTATCATCATTTGTTTTATTTTTGGGTTACGGCAAAAGAAGGAAGCATCAATAAAGCTTCAAAGAAACTTGGGATTGGACAACCCACCATCAGTACTTTAATAAAAACCCTGGAAGAATCCTTGGAGCAAAGTCTGTTTGATCGAAAAAATCGATCTTTGGTTCTTACAGAGGTAGGGAAAGTTGTTTTTGATTATTCAAGCCAAATATTCGCCTTGGGAAACGAACTTCTGGAGGTGGTAAAAGACGGAACGTTTTCGCAAAGAGTTCATGTTCAATTCGGAGTCCTCGACAGCGTTCCAAAGCACCTGGTGCAGTCATTGATTCTTTCTGCTCAAAAAACAGGCCCCTGTATAATATCTATTTTGGAAGGTGAAGAAGAATATCTATTTCGAGAGCTCCAGGCTCACCGGGTAGATTTGGTGGTTTCAAATTTCCCTCCTTCTATAGGAGACAAAAAACAATTTTTCTCCAGGTTTTTAGCAAAACATTCTGTCGCTATTTATGGGGCTAAAAAATTTCAATCGTTGAAGCGTAAATTCCCATTTTCACTTCAAGGCCAGCCATTCATTATGCCATCTCTGCATAGTAAATTTCGCCATGACCTGAACCATTTTTTTAAAACCAATAATATAAACGTAGATACCATTATTGAAACCCAGGATACCAGCATTCAAAAATTGCTCGGAATCCAGGGAATGGGTTTGGTTCCTTTGCCTGAGTTTGCTGGGGCAGAACTTATAAAGGAAAAAAAGCTTTTTAAGCTCGGGACACTTCAAAAAGTTACTGAAGATTTTTGGCTTGTCTCGAGCCCTCGAAAATTTCAAAATCCTATTGCCAGAAATATTATGGAAAGCTTTAACTGGAAAAATTAAAGCAACTTTAGGCAACTATAAAACAAACAGTCATGTTTTACTCGCGAGCAGTCATTAGATAAAGGTGGAATATCACATACTTGCAAGCGGGCTAGAAACTAAATGATGGGGGTATGACATCGGGGTGAGAGGCCGGTTTTTATTTTCATTAATGAAATTATTGTTTAATGGTAAAGGCTATGGCAGGATGATCCACCAATTGATTTATATCAGGTTAAACTGCAAGCTTGAGGGGTATTGCTGCAATTTTCATAGAAAACCCAATTCACCTGATGGAAAATGACAGTTAGATCAGAACTTCAGGCCCATTAGAAAACACCCCTTGCGATTGTTTTCCCCAAGTTAAGAAGGAGATTTGTTTGATGAGTAGACCGGAAAAGCTCACTGACCCGAAGAAATTTGATGAAATAATGGAAAGAATAAATACAAAACTGGCAATAAGTGCCATTCCTCTTAGAGAAAGGGCGCTCATGGCACAGGCTCTCTTAGGGGATGAATTAGACCACGATATAGCAGACGACGATAGCGTCTATCCGATGACTTTAGAGTGGTATCGAAATAGATTTCCAGGCGAAAGAATATAAGAAAAGCATGGTAAATTTCCAATTAGAAAAATATGCTCGAATTAGTTTCAATCGTGGGGGCAAAAAAAACTTTGAGAAAAAAACATTGCCATTCCAAGTTAGTGGAGTAGCCCCAAGGGGAATCGAACCCCTGTTTTACCCCTTCGGGGCATGAAGCCATAAGGTTAAGTATTACACCGGCGTGAGTACCCCTTCAGGGCACGAGAGCTAGGGAAAAATAAAACGAGGCCGGCGAACCTCACGCCTTTAACCGTTCAAGATTGGGCGGCTTATCTGATAACCAACCAAACTTAAAAGCTTTACGAGAACAATAACTAATTGAGAATAGGGTGAGGTGTGCTTAAAAAGTCCCGAAAAAGTCCCGCAGTTTGAGAAAAAGCTTGTTATCAAAATCTTGTAAGGTATTGAAAAGGTTGGTAGCCCCAAGGGGAATCGAACCCCTGTTTCCGGCGTGAGAGGCCGGAGTACCAATTAAACCTGCTGTACTAAGGTTTTCACAACCAACTTGTTTATAAAGTTTTAGGCGGTCAGCCTTAATGGGCAATCGCTTTTTTATTAGGGAAAATTGTAGACAAAGTGTAGACAAACTATAACCAAGCAAAAACCGGGAACCCGTTTATCAAGAAAAGTTCCCGGCTCAATTCTTTTCGTTCAAACTATTATTTGCAATAATTGTTTCTATAAATCTAGATTTTAAATTTAGCCACCATATCTGTCAGATCGACTGCAAGTTTTGAAAGTTCGTTTGCAGCATCTTTGGTCTGACTAGAACCCTGGGTCGTCTCTTCTGCTGCTGCGGAAACACCCGAGATGTTCTGAGAGATTTCAGCCACACCTTTGGCCGCCTCCCCAACATTGCGCGACATTTCATTCGTAGTCGCACTTTGCTCTTCTACAGCACTAGCTATTGTGCTTGAAATATCATTTATATTATTAATAATTTCACTGATTTCACCAATAGCTTCAACCGCATTGCCGGTATTAGATTGAATGGTCTGAACTTTGTCGCTGATCTCCTCAGTAGCTTTCGCAGTCTGGTTGGCTAGTTCCTTAACCTCATTGGCCACCACCGCAAAGCCTTTTCCTGCTTCTCCAGCCCGTGCAGCTTCGATCGTGGCGTTTAAAGCTAATAGATTGGTTTGTTCTGCGATCGATGTGATCACTTTTACAACCTCACCGATTTGTTTCGAGCTTGCTCCGAGGGCGGTAATTGTTTCATTGGTCCTTTCGGCCACTTCAACTGCATCTGTTGATATCTTAGCAGCCTGACTAGAATTGTTTGAAAT
>Ga0209992_10003032_pt1 | contig 14622 bp, 7 predicted proteins | sample 2SBtaG_2_FD_182564 | JGI IMG/M metagenome (GOLD analysis project Ga0209992, IMG submission 182564) | Deep subsurface microbial communities from Kolumbo volcano to uncover new lineages of life (NeLLi) - 2SBTROV12_ACTIVE470 metaG (SPAdes)... | ecosystem: Environmental > Aquatic > Marine > Volcanic... | reverse complement strand
CGCATTACGTCGACGGGATTCGACATGGCAGCTTTCATTGTCTGAGATCCGATCGTGGCGATCGCCAGGAACAGGATCGGAAGAACACCCAACAGAATGGTACCGAATCCGATATCAATGCTGTTCTCGAAATTGGAAAGGATCAACGTGTTAAAGATCCAGGAAACCGGGGCGGCAATGAGGATGGCAATGGCGATAAGTCGGACATACTCCGCCGAAAGTAAGCGGGTCAGCTGAAAGGTGTCTGCACCCAGTGTTTTACGAATGCTCACTTCTTTGAGCCGTATCTCCGCACTGAACATGGCCATACCAAGCAGTCCGAGGCAGGCGATGATGATGATCATGAAACTGAAGAAGCCAAAAATTGTCGTGTCGGCTTTGCGAAGTTCAATCTTCGCCTGAATGGCATCATCCAGGAATTGATATGATGCTGGAAGCCCTGGTGCATGCTGATTCCAGATTCTCTCTATCTCGGCTAGCGCAGGTCGCGGATCTCCAGGCGCCAATCTGATCGTAGCCATGGCGTAAAAGTCTGGTTCAAATGCCAACGAAACCGGGATATAGCCGTTTTCAAATCCATTGGAGTAAAAATTCCGCACCACGCCAATCACTTGCACTCGCTCATCATAGCTGTACGTATCGAAGATCAGTTCTCTGCCGATAGCGTCTTCGTTTGAACCCAAACCAAGCAGCGCAACTCCTTTCTCATTCAGAATCACAGCGTTTTTTCTATCCGTTCCGAAATCGGGAGAGAAATTCCTCCCCGCCAGAAGCTCGATATCGTATTGTTCGAGGAAGTGCTCGTCGACACCGAATCGCTGGATCAAAAGCTCTGATTCCATTTCTGGGGTCATAATGTCTGTGGACGTATTTGAATCCCCTGAAGGTGCATGGCTCGTGGCCGCTACTCCCACAACGCCTGGAATCCTGCGCAATTCGGTGGCCAGCTCGGAATAGGATACTCCGGCGAGATTGAGATGGAGAATCTCTTCCTGATTCAAACCCAACTCGGCATTGAGAAGGAAATTGGACTGTCGAAACAGGACAATAACTGTGATGATTGTAATGGCAGAAAGGGCGAACTGAAATACGACCAGAATCTTGCGTCCCAAAAATCTTCCCGATCCAGTAGCTGTCGCCAACCCACGGAAAGCGCGAACAGGAGAAACACCCGATACTCGCAGCGCCGGAACGATGCCAGCCGCCGTTCCCACAAATGCGGCGAAGAGAAGAAATTTCGCCAGCAAAGTCACATTCAGGGATGAAAATGAAAGGGCCATTCCCTCCTCAGCGATGGTTCCGATTCCATTAAAACCGGTTATCAGCCAGTACAGCATTCCTATCGCAAGGAGCAAGGACAACACGCTTGTTACAATTGACTCAGATACATACTGGTGAATCAACTGGCGGCGATGAGCGCCCATTACTTTCCGAACGCCGATCTCACCAGTCCTCTTCAGAGCCCTGGATATGGTCAGGTTGACGTAATTGAACACCGCCGTTCCGATCAAAATGAAGGCGAAGATGGACAAAACCCAAACGACGGTCGCTGGAATAACCGGTCCGATTTCATTGGATAGCTCTTTGCCGAGATTGATGTCCTTAACAGCTTGAAGGTGATACCGGGTGGGTGAGGCGTCGGCGCCGTTGTTGAATTGGCTTTCGTATCCGTTTGCAACGTCTTCAACCGTCGACAAGCTGGCATTGGGAGACAGGCGCACATAGTTGTAGAACGCACTGTTGACGTCCCATCGTTCCATTGGAAAGGTATCGTCTCCTTCGAATAGGATCGGGAGCGTTGAGAACGAGACAATAGCGTCAAATCTGATATGGGTCCTCGGAGAGGTCTCTGAAAAGACACCGGTAACTTCAAACTCACCCGAATCTCTCGTCACTATCTGCCCAATCGGATCTGTGTCAGGAAACAGCTTTTCCGCGAGCTCTGACGTGATAACCATCGAAAATGGCGCATTCAGGGCTGTCTGAGAATTTCCCTGTCGCAATTCAAAGCCAAATAAGTCAAAAAATGTTGGCTCTGCATACAGGCCCATGAACGACGCCATACGGCCGTCATAACGCGTAAGTTTTCCTCCCGTTTTACGCAGTTGAACAAGACTTTCCACCTCATCCAGGTCACGCAGCAATTCCGGTCCCACCATCACGGATGATGTTGCCATATTAGCCGGGCCCCAGGTAAACTCTGCTTCAGATGTTATCCTGTACAGCTGATCGATCTCCGGGTGGAATTCGTCATATGACTTGTAGTCTTCCACCAGCGTGAGCATCAACAAACAAACGGACATGCTTAATGCGAGGCCAAAAACATTCACCGTCGAAAACGCGAGGTACTTTTTGAGCTGTCGAAAGGCGACTTTCAGATAATTTTGAAGCATTGTTTGTTGCCATGCCATGTCCCTGAAAAACAGTCTCGGGACGAGTGTGATTGATGCCCACCAAAGCCATGCGGTGGCTGAAACGCGGCCCCTTTCATCAACAAGCGCTCGGTAAGTCCACTCGATGTCTCCAATGAGACAGTGGTGATCTTCGCTGAGGATGCGTTCGACGACGCGCAGTATGTAGGGCATCCGACGATTCATCCTTTCAACAACTGAGCGCTCGTCACTGTTGACCAACCATCCCAGGCCTTTTTCTGGACAGCATCGATCGCGGCCAGTGCTGCCTGCCCTTTGGCCGATACCTCGTAAAACCGTTTGCGGCGTCCACCGCGTTTGTCGGTCGGTTCGCCTTCTCTTGTTTTCAGGAGACCGTGCTTCGCCAGGCGCTCAAGAGGGATGTACACAGCTCCAATCGACACTGGTTTGTCGAGAAGATGGGACATCGCTTCCTGAATGGTCAGACTGTACGCATCGTCGCGTAGTCGCCAGACGGTAAGGAGCAAAAGCTCCTCTGTTCGAGTGAGCAGTTTCACGTGATTGAATTCTGGGGAGAAATTGTCAGAATGATTTCTTTTATCGAATAAAAGAAAAAAGAGTTACGCCCCGGGAGAAATAAATCTGGAAGGCCTGAAATCGCTACTTGAACGTCTCCAGTACCTATTTCAAGCCCAGATGACGTTTCAGCAGGTCATCGGCATGCCTGGTCGAACGCATATAAAAATCCGATCTCAGCCTTTCCATGTCTTCGTCCGAGAGATCGCCATTCTGCCCGAAGGCGTTGAGCCTTGCAGCGTGGGCTGCGTAGAGCGTCATCGCCGCCGCGACCGAGATATTGTAACTCTGGATGAATCCTGGCGAAGGGATGACACAGACCACATCTGCTTCGGATAGCATCTCCTCGCTCACTCCTGATCGCTCGTTTCCAAATACGATGGCTGACTTGCGAGTCAGATCCAGTTCACTCAGTGGGACGGCATTTTCATCAAGGCGAGTCACAACAATCTGATACCCATTTTCTCGCAGCGATGTGGCACATTCAGCGGGCGATTCCCATTTGGACACGTCCAACCACTTCTGCGCTCCCTGCGTCGTCCTCTTGGAGTGCTTGAACGAGGTGTCTCCCGAGATAATGTGAAATGGCTGGAAGCCCAGGCCTTCGGCCGTTCGCATGACAGCACTGACGTTGCCTGTATTGGCCAGACCCTCTACGACAGTGGCAATAGAGTATGTGCGTTGGTTCAAGATCTCATCGATACGCTCTTTCCTGTCCTCTGTGAGATGCGGGCCCAAAACCGCTGATACCTGACGTGGCGACAGAAACGATTCGCCGATCCGATATCCATCGAAGCGGGAGCCGCTATCAGCGATAATCCGGGCCATTTCGCGATCTGGGTTTTCCATAAGGCCCAAACTGCTGCGCACACAGCGAAAGATCAACTCCCGAAGCCGGGAACCGCACGGACAGCCCTGCATCGAAGAGATATCCCATCTCAGAATGTCGACACATCATGAATCTGCACGGAAAAGTGGTAGTCATCACGGGCGCCAGTGCGGGGCTCGGAGCTCACTTCGCACAGTCGATCATAGAACGAGGAGGCCGTGTATACGGTCTTGCGAGAAGAGTGGACAAGCTCGAGGCGATGGAAAAAGCTCTTGGGCACAGTTTTGTCGGTCTTCATTGCGACGTCGCCGATGAAAAATCAGTCGTTGAAGCATTCGAGAACATCCTGCACCATGAAGGTCGAATTGATGTACTTGTCAACAATGCTGGAGTCGGCAAATTTGGACCAGCAGAGGAGGTCACGGCAGACGATTGGGACCTTCAAATGAATGTTAATCTTCGCGGCGTTTTCCTTTGCACAAGAGCGGTCATTCCGGCCATGAAAGCACAGCACAAGGAATGCGGAGTCGGGGGACATATCGTAAATATTTCCTCGGTTGCCGGAATCATGGGCAATCCGAACATCAGCACATACAATGTCACGAAGTTCGGCCTGAAGGGGTATAGCGATTCACTATTCAAGGAAGTTCGACAAGACGGCATCAAAGTGAGCTGCTTCTATCCCGGTTCGGTAGAGACCGAATTTTTTGATGTTGCCGGCATTCCAATAGCGGCCAATCCCATGACTCCTGACCAGATCAGTTCTACACTCCTGCACGTCCTCGAGACACCTGACAATTATTTGATTACCGAAGTCGTTATGCGGCCACTGAAGCCGCAGGGATAGTACATTGATTCGCTATCTTGAAATTCAAATTACATCTGATTCTGTATGAAACGTCGCCAGTTCGTCCGCAAAGCTTCAATCGCCGCCGCAGGAGGCGCACTGGTTACAGGATGCTCGAGCGGCGAATCCGAAGGAGGAGCTGCGGCAGTTCAGACACGACCAAGGATCAACTGGCGACTCACATCGAGCTTTCCGCGCTCTCTCGACACCATTTACGGAGCAGCTGAGGTGATGGCGAAGCGTGTTGGGGAACTGACGGACGGGCGATTCAACATCAGGGTCTTTCCGGGTGGTGAACTTGTGCCAGCCACTCAGGTCCTGGAAACGGTGCAGAAAGGAACGGTCCAGATGGGCCACACAGCCAGCTACTATTTCACCGGATTGAATCCTGCACTCGCTTTTGATTGCACCGTCCCGTTCGGAATGAATGCCCGGCAGTTCTCCGCATGGATGACGTACGGAGACGGTTTGGATCTGACGAGAGGATTGTTTGCAGACTTCAACATCCTGAACCTGCAGGGTGGCAACACCGGCGTTCAGATGGGAGGGTGGTTTCGGCACGAGGTGAATTCCCTGTCGGACTTTCGCGGACTGAAGATGCGCATTCCCGGATTTGGCGGTGAGGTGATGGCAGAACTTGGTGTGAACGTACAGATGCTCCCCGGCGCTGAAATCTATCCCGCTTTGGAGCGTGGCGTGATCGATGCAGCAGAGTGGTCCGGCCCGTACGATGATGAAAAGCTCGGCTTCTTTCAAATTGCCAGCAACTACTACTATCCGGGATGGTGGGAGCCAGGCCCCGGGCTGAGTTTCTACATCAACAAGGATGAATGGGAGAAGCTTCCATCGGATTATCAGGCAGCTCTCGAAGCCGCTTCGTCAGAGGCCAACCTTGGAATGATGTCCAACTACGATGCGAAAAATCCTCCTGCCCTGGCCAGACTGCTGGATGAGGAAAATGTACAGTTGCGCCCGTTTTCAGACGACGTTCTCCGCAGGGCACAGGAAATCACCAAGGACATCCTGGAAGGCGCAGCTTCTGGCGACGCGCAGTATCGCGCCGTCTTCCAGAACTACGATGCCTGGCGCAAGGCCTCAAATCGGTGGTTGAATACGGCCGAAAACACATTTGCTACATTCGCTTTCAACAGCGGAGGATAATCAGGTGGCCTCGTATCGCTCAGTAACTGTCTACTGCTCTTCCAGCAATGAAATCGACCCTGTATTTGTCGAAGCTGCGGAGACCCTGGGCAAATTGTTCGCTGAGCATCATGTGCAGTTGGTCAACGGTGGCGGAAGCGTGGGCTTGATGGGCGTCATGGCTCGGGCCGTCCACGCGAACGATGGTCGGGTAGTAGGCGTGATACCGCACGCCCTCAAGAATATTGAAGGTGTTGCCTACTCGGCGTCTGATGAGCTCATTCTGACCGACACGATGCGCGAGCGCAAACGAATCATGTTTGAGAGAAGTGACGGCTACGTCGCGATGGCGGGTGGATATGGCACGTTGGAAGAATTTCTCGAGGTACTGACCCTGCGAAAGCTGGGCTACCATGATAAGAACATTGTTCTTTTGAATACGAACGGCTTCTATGATGAACTCATCGAGTTCTTCCGAAAAATGACAACGGCCGGATTTGCCAGAGACAGTGCTGAGAAGTACTTCAGCGTGGTGGACCGGCCAGAAGATGTTTTAACTACACTGGGTGTTGGAGACTGATGATTCAGATAAAAAGATTTGTGACGCCCAGAACGACGCGTTTCGCGCAAATTGGAGATATTGGTGAATCCACAAAAGAAGTTGTCTTTGCCCTACACGGATGGGGACAACTGGCCGAAGGATTCGCACGCGAACTCGAAAACCTTGCGGCTCCCGAGCGAGTGATCATCTGTCCTGAAGCCCTGTCCAAGTTCTATATCAGCTTTCAGGACAGACAGACGGGCGCTTCGTGGATGACCAGTTTCGATCGCGAATTCGAAATCATTGACTACGTGACATACTTGGACGGACTGGCCGAGACTATTTTGGCTGAGCTTCCAGAGGACGTCGAGATTGAGGTGCTGTCCTTTTCTCAGGGCTGTCACACGGCCAGCCGCTGGGTGGGCAACGGAGTCATCAAGCCCAAGCGACTGATTCTCTGGGGCTCTGACCCTGCTGAGGACCTCAGCCCGGAGGAGTGGAGTGCCATTTCCGATGTGGACGATGTGGTTGTCGTAGCAGGAACGCTCGACCGATTTGTGGCTGGCGGACGATTGATGCGGGCCGAAGAGTCGTTGCGCGATCATCAGTGCCGCTTTGAGACCATCCGATACGAAGGAGGTCACCACCTGCAGGACAGCGTATTGGAAGATCTTTTTGCCGTCGGCAACGGACAGGTCGAATAACCTCAACGCGGGATATGTACAGATATAAACAGGGCGGGGCGCTTTCGCGCCCCGCCCTGTTTCATTTCAGGATGTGCTGATTTCTATTTGAGCAGCATCATCGTTTCGGTCATCGTACCTGTCGGCGAGGTCAACCTGTAGATGTACGCGCCGCTTGGAAGATCTGACGCCTCGAAACTGACCTCATGCCAACCCGCAGATTTCATTCCATCGACCAACGTCGAGACGTGTCGACCCATGATGTCGTAGACGACGAGCGAAACATCCGACGCCACCGGCATCCCGAATCGAATCGTTGTTCGGGGGTTGAACGGATTGGGGTAGTTGCGACCCAGAACAAAATCAGTCGGCAACTCACCTTCGTTTTCGTTTGAGGTAAAGAGCCCCCGCACAAATGTAATTGGCTGCGGGTTGCTGTATCCGATCGCACCGTGTGCATCAGTCGCGGAAGCGCGCTGAAACATGCTCCGTTCCATACCGAGTTCAAGGTCCGGCATGACGTCCAGTATCAGCTGCCAATCAACCCGGGTGCCGGTCTCCGTAGCATTCGATCGTAACAGGACTTCTTCGAATGATTCGGTAGTTGAAAGTTGCCATCCATATTCAACGATGGGGTCTCCTTCTATATCCTCTGCACCAGACCAGAAAGAAACCGTCATCAGGTCACCCAACGAGGCAGGATCATTGCCAATGGCACCCCCGACCCACACCGGCTGACCGTCGTCCGCGATAACAGTATCACTGGAGAAGGCGGGCGCGTCGTTCACAGGAGTGATCGTTACACTGACTGTCGCTGAGGCTGAAGTCAAACTTCCGTCTCCAACCACGTACGTGAAGGAGTCTGTTCCGGAATAATTCGCTTCGGGCGTGTAGATGAGACTTCCGTCATCAGCCAACGTGACCTGTCCATGCGCGCCCTGTGTGAATGAGTCCACCGCCAGGGCATCGCCGTCCGAATCTGTATCGTTGGCCAGTACCAAGACAAAAACGGCAGTATCCTCATCCGTCACGGTGACGTCTTCTGCCGCCGCCGGAGCCGCGTTGACGTTTACAACGGAGACAGAAACTGTCCCGACCGCTGTCTGACCCGCATTATCCACAATCGTATACGTGAACTGATCAGAACCGGAAAAGTCAGGATCAGGTGTGTACTTCACCACGCCATCGCCCATAAACGCCGCCGTTCCGTTTGACGGTTGGGCCAGGGCGCCAAAGAAAAACAGCTCTTTATCCGGGTGAGAATCATTTTCAAAAATGGATACGTCAACGCTGGTATTCTCCTGTGTGACAGCGACATCGTCGTTCGCCACAGGACTATCAACCATCGGCGTGATCGTTATCTGAACTGTACTCGTTGACGTCAATCCGGCTCCATCGACCGCGATGTAGGTGAAGGAGTCTGTTCCAAAGTAATTCCCGGGTGGCGTGTACATCACCTGTCCGGACTCTGAGAATTCAACACTACCCTGCAGAGGCAGTGTTTCCAGGAACGCCCGGATTGTTTCTCCTTCCGGGTCCGTGTCGTTCGTCAACACGTTGAACGATGTTACTGTGTCTTCAGCCAGCGTCACCTCATCGTCCGTCGACGATGGCGGTTCATTTGTTGTGAAAACCGGGAATCCTGGATCCACAATCACACCATTGGCTTCCAAATCGTCGTCGCCCCGTTCGCCATCCACAAAATGAAGGACAATTCTACCCGGACTGGTTTCGACGCCTTGTTCATTTACGACTGCCGGGAAGAACTCAGCACCCGTTTTGTCTGCTCGAACGTTACCATCTTTGTCCTTGTAGTTAAACACATACCACTCTTTTTCGATTGGATCAGGAGGCTTTATTTCAAGTCGATATATTGCGCTCGTACCTGTATCGAAGACATAGATTGTTCCGTCCAGCACAATGATGCGGTTCATTCCCTTCAGGTCTATAGGGGCACCTGAAGGAGTTTGAAATACAGGACCGGCAACCGTTGACACCATTCCATTCGCGTCCATTTTGCGAATCTTTTTATTGCCGGTATCCGCAATAAAAATATCCGTTCCTGATTTTGTGATTCCGCTCGCTCCATTGAAGCGAGCCTCATCAGCGGAGCCGTCAACGGCACCGACTCCAAGCGACCCGTGTGCACGCTGTCGGCAAAGAAACGGTCCACCGACGCGCGGACTGGTACGGGTGTTGCACCACTCATTTACTACTTCTTCCGACATTCTGAAGCCTGCTACATGTTGATGGTCTCCCGGAGCAGGAAATGGGCTCGACACCAATTCATCGTGCCTAAAAAACAGAAGACGATTTTGGGAATCTATTACGTGCGTTCCTTGTCCACCGAGAGGTGGGTTCAGGTTGGAACGAAAATCGAAAACACCCTTCATTGAGGCCACCAATGGAGTTCCAAGAAAAGCCGAAAGTATGTAGATATTTCCTCGTATAACGTCAAAATGCCCTCCCGTCATTAATAGGTAGAGCGAACTGGATGGGTCCTTGACGATCGTCTCCTGATTAAAATAGTCCGAGGCGAGATGGCCAGGTGAAAATCTGGTGATACTGATGGCTGATCGCTCGGTCCCGCCTTCTGCTATCGCGATCGGAATTTTTAGTAAACCTGGAATTACCGCCAATCTCCTGATGGACAAATGACTCAGTTCCGGGTTGTAATTGAGATTGTTCATCAACACCGTCTCTCCCGTTGTAACATCTATCTCCCACACTTTTTTGCCATCCGTGTACATGAATGTTTTCTCACTACCGCCGCCAAGGCTCTGAAATGGGACATAGCTTTTCGGATTTTCCAGCTTGGCGACTTCGTGTGCGATCACCTTGGGTCCCTGCACCTTCTTGCGACGGCCAAACTTCATGTAGTTGTTGACCTTCACGCCCGGCGGCAGGGTGATTTCGACGGTCGAAGATGCGCCCTTTTCTATCCCGTTCACATCAAAGTTCAGGAATCCCAGTTCTGGAACAGCGCCTGTCGGAAGTGTCCCGCTGGGATCAGGATTGTTTCCCGTGGAGGTAACGTTTGCGAGATTCTGGCCAGCTTGTGGCGTAATCAGGATGGATTGACCCGTGTTGCTTCCCCCTCCGATGTCCGTCAACCCGTCAGCTTTGGCGACCGAAACCGTGACTTTCCCGAAGTCGAAGGCGAAACCCCCGCCGTCATCACTCACCCAGTAGTAGAATGTGTCGGTGCCTTCGTACAAAAGCCGAGCTGCGTAGGAGAACGTATTGTCCGGATTCAGAGTAATCGTCCCCCCGGTTGTCTGTAAGGGCGTACCGACCGACCCCACTGCATTGCCGTCGGCTCCGAAGTTAGGCAACGTGGATACAAGAGTAATAGAGAGATTGTGCATCACACTGGTGCCCATGACGCCCTGGTTGGCAAGGTGTTGACTCCATCGTGCCAACGAGGGTGAATCAGTGGCATCGGTCGCCAATCCCTGTCCGATCGGATTCAGCGTCACGGATTTCCCGCCCTGGACCGAAGCTGTCATGTCGTTGGCCACAGGTGGATCATTCACGGGCTTGACGGTGATTTCCAGATGCCCAGGCCAGGATTCAACTCCTTCCGCGTCCTTGATTACGTAGCTGATACTAGCTGGACCGGCATAGTCCTTGACCGTGGTCACCGAGATTTTCTTGCCGCCTTCAACAATGGAGACGTTCGTCACCTGAAGGAAGTCCCCACTGTCTTCATCGAAATAACCCGTGTGGTCCACCTGGCTGATGATCAGGCTGGAAGGATCCTCGTCCGTATCGTTGGCCAGGACATCAAATACCTTGGTCTCATCCTCATTCATTTCGCCACTGTCATCTTTGGCGACCGGCGCAGCGTTGTCGTCATCATTCATCGAAATGGTGATCTGTTGCTCCGCTGGCTCGCTGACATTGGTAGAATTTCCCAAATCCACATCGATTATGATTGTCGGATCAGGGCGCTCAACCTCTGTGTCATCCACGCTCACGATGTCCATTGTGCCCGTGGTCTCACCTGCTTTGATGGTGATTGTATCTGAGGAATACGTGTAGTCGTGTCCCGTAGAGGTGCTTTTGCTTGCAGCGACCAACTGACCCGTCGCGGTGCCGCTGAAGGCCAACTTCACCGCAGCGTCAACGGCGATCGCCGGCGTAATTGTCGCGGTCACCCTGGCAGCTCCGCCTTTCTCTGCGATCGTGCTGTTATCGACACTGAGCGTTACGGCGGGCGGAGTTTCCGAATCCGTTATAGTCACCGTTGCGGCTTGAGGAGCGTTTACCGTCGCTTCTCCTGCGCTGACCGATGTTATGGAGTAAAGAATCGTCTCATCCCCCTCATACATATCGTCACCTTTACCGTAGACGTCCGTTGTCCCTGATGTCGATCCTGCAGGTACCGTGACGCTCGTTCCTGTCTGTCCGAAATCCTTGACTGGGTCAGCCGTACCCATAGCATCGTCTCGGACAATAGGTACAGTAATGGCTTCGTGCGAAGGGTGAGAAAGAGAGGCACCCACTTTGATGAGACCACCATCTTCCGAAAACGACGCGGCGCTCGTAGTCAAACTGACGGTAGGAGGAGAATCGTTGTCAACGACCTCCAGGGTTGCTGTTGCCGGAGCTCCCGCTGTGACATTAGTTGATCCTGGTCCATCTACCTCAAAAATTATCGTCTCATTTGTTGCCGATTCGTAGATCGTATCATCCGATCCGTACCACAAGACATTCCCAAACGTCTCGCCGATAGGAATCTCAAACGAGATGCCGGTAGCCAGGTCGATCTTTAAATTTTTATTCGGATCCGCAAGATCAATTCGCGCATCAAACGCCCCGCCGGTTCCCGCAAGCGCTTTCAATCTTACCACTACAGCCTTGCCGCTGGGTCCCGAAAGTGTTGCTGTGAGCGTTGACTTAGTGTTGTCCGCCTCCTTGACGGTGGCACCGTTGTCGAGTGCCAGGGAGACCGTAGGCGGTAAATCGTCGTCGGTAATGGAAGTACCGATTATCGGACTGGGTTGAACCACCGTGGCATTTGTTGCTGATTTGAAATTCACAATCATGCCTTCGTTTTCTTCATCCAGCGCGTCCTGAACTGCAGTCACTTTGTATGTGCCCGTGGTCGACCCGGCATTGATCGTGAAGGTCCTCGACGTCTCTGTGAAGTCTTTTGCAAGTTCCAGACCCGTACCAAGCACCGTGGCTATTTCTACATCGACATTCTTGGCAGAGACAGCTGAAAGCGTGGCAGTGAAGGTGGCCATCCCCGCACTTTCCGCGATTGCGATATTGTCCACCGCCAGAGTCACATTCGGCGCGGCGTCATCATCCAAAATCGTGGTGGACTGCTGCTGGGTACCATTCTCCGTTCCGTTGGTAACCGACTGGATCGCAACGACCACCAACTCATCCTCTTCATCGATGGTATCCTGGGTTGCTGTGATGGTCATGGCACCCGTCAGTGAACCCGGCGCTATGTTCACGGGATGTCCTCCCACTGCGTAGTCTGTATTGAGCGTGGCGGTTTCCCCGGGGCCGACTCCGAGACTGACAGTTACAGTGTTGGCCGAATAATCACTCAGGGTGGACGTGAATGTACCCACCCCGGCATTTTCAGCGATGGTGGCCGTATCCCTTGTAAGCGTGACCGTGGGCGAATGATCATCGTCCAGGATGCCCAGATTAATCTGTTGCGTCCCGTTTTCAGTCCCGTCTGTGACGCCTGTAATATCCACTTGAATCGCTTCAGAACCTTCACTGGAAGCGTCATTTGTAGCCGTGATGCCAACGGCCGTATTGGCTGTCGTTGCGCCTGCCGTGATGGTCACCGATGTGGAGGCACTGGCATTGTAGTCCGTGCCGTTTGTAGCGGTGCCGCTATAGGCCAGCGTCACGATGACGTCCTGGGGACTGACCGCTGATAGCGTGGCTGTGATGGTGCCTGTCCCGCCATTCTCGACCATGGAGGGAATACCCGGGATGGCGATCGGTGCTGATCCTGAAAGCGTGACCGTCGGACCGTCGTCGTCGTCGATGGTTGTAGTGACCTGCTGCGTGCCGCTTTCGGTAGCGTTGGTTACCGATGTGATATCGACGACGACCGTTTCATCGACCTCATCGGTGGCGTCTCCCGTCGCCGTAATGGTCATGGTTCCGGTCGTTTGACCTGCGGTAACCGTGATAGACGATGCGCTCAGGCTGCGATCCCCGGCAGCAGCCGTTCCCGTAAAGCCAAGATTTACCGTCACGTTTGAAGCTGACGCTGCCGACAGGGTTGCCGTGACTGTGGCTGATCCTCCAGTTTCCGAAATGAGGGCGTTGTTGACACCCAGCGTAACTGTGGGTCCGCTAGCGACTGCCGCAAACGTTGGAAGACCGCCCACATGGAGCCATGATGCCCAGGTGGTGACCAGGGTTGGGTCTGCCACGGGGTCATCCGAATAATAGTCGGCATAGAACGCTTCCTTGAACAATTCACCAGAATCAATAACCAACCACTGATCATCTCCGCTGACCCATCGCAGGACATCCGAGCCCTTCGTCCACGAAGGTTTGCCGTCAACGTCTGATCCTTTTACCCAGGTTCCGTTGATGGAGGCTTCACCTGCTCCCGTTGCGGTGAGATTTTGGGCCTGCATTGAAAACGGTGAAAAGCCGAAAATCAGAAGAAATACTAAGGTGCGGGGAGTGACCATTTTCCGACTGGAAAATGTCGTTTGAAAGCGACTTACCACAGGCATTCAGGGGTTCGGGTATTGAAAAGGATTCGGAAAATAACAAAAAAGAGGTGGAGGCGATCTCGCCTCCACCCCTTTTTCATTCGATCGAATGATCGCTTTACTTGAGCAGCATCATCATTTTGGTGAACTCACCTTTCGGTGTGCTCAGCTTGTAGAGATACACGCCGCTCGGCATGTCGCTCGCGTCGAAGCGCGCCCGGTGCGTTCCCGCCTCAAGCGTACCGTCAACGAGCAAGCTCACCTGACGCCCCAGCAGATCATAAACCGCCAGTTTCACATGTGCCGATTCAGGCGTCGTGAAGGCAATCGTCGTCTGTGGATTGAACGGATTCGGATAGTTGCCCTTGAGCGCAAACTCTTCTGGTACTTCGCTCAGTTCGAGCTTCGCATCCAGAGCCGCGTCTATGGCCACTTCGTCAAAGGCTACGTTGAGCGAGTTCTTGGCGGCCTTCGTGGCGTACTTCCAAGCCTTCTTGAGCTCATCGATCGCTTTGTCATCCTTGCCGCCGGCCAGGTAGTCGTCCGCTTTCGCGCGCGCTTTCTCGGCCTTGGCTTTGTCTTTGGCGCATTTGCCACTGATCGAGCAGTCCAAAGCCGCGATGGCCGCGTCTGCAAGCATCATGTCAACAGCCACCAGATCGTCAATCGCCATCTGAGCCGCGTCGTCGCAGCCCGTTGTGCCATCGATGATGTCATCAAGCGCTTTTACAGCCTGTTTCTCTTCGTCAAACACTTTGTGTCCGTGTTTGCTGTCGAGCTCGTTCCAATCGACCCACAGATCAGGATTGAGGCTGCGCTCTACGTGGTACTTGGCATCTTCAAGATCCGTGCGCTTGACCGACTTACCAGATTTTTTGGAAGACTTATCCGATTTCTTGGATGACTTCTTCGAAGATTTCTTGGAAG
>Ga0209992_10003030_pt1 | contig 14631 bp, 5 predicted proteins | sample 2SBtaG_2_FD_182564 | JGI IMG/M metagenome (GOLD analysis project Ga0209992, IMG submission 182564) | Deep subsurface microbial communities from Kolumbo volcano to uncover new lineages of life (NeLLi) - 2SBTROV12_ACTIVE470 metaG (SPAdes)... | ecosystem: Environmental > Aquatic > Marine > Volcanic... | reverse complement strand
CAGCTCAAGCCCGCGCCCACGCCTGTTGCTGAGCAGGGCGTCGCCGCTCCCACCCCGACCGACGCCGAAGACATCACCGGCGAGGTCGACGCGCGCGCGTTGCGAGCAGCTGCGAAACGCCTGCGTAGGTTGCGCAAGGCCATCGCGGACGAGGCCTGAACGCCTGTCATGATGTCGCCAGGCCCGCGTTTTGTCGTGAAGTCCGCTTCTCGTCGCGATTCGAAAATGGCTCGAAAACGCGTTCTACGGGCCGATCAGGCCGAAGGGCACTGATATAGCCTCGAGCACTCAAGACGCGTCCTGGGGCCTCTTTGAGCCATCTACGGCGATTTTGGGCTCCGAAATGGCCCGAATTCCGGCCCGCTGGGCGAGCAGCGGCGGGATCGACAGGAAGAGCAGCGCCGCGATGATGAGCACCGCGCCACCGAGCTGCCACGCACTTGGAAGCGGGTTGTCGAGCCACGCGAAGAGGATCACGGACGCAAGGATGCCGGCGAGGATGCTGCTCGACCGGTTGACCGGAACGCAGAACGTGTTGTCGCGCTTGTCGAGCAAGATGAGGCCGCCGCAGATCCCGGTTCCCTGCGACAAAATGCCGATCGCAATCACGTGCGGGACCACGCCGCTGTCGGTGAAGAACGTGGTGAAGCCGGCGCGTAGCTGGAGCATCGCGTCGTTGGCACCGATGACAGCGAAAACGGCCATCGCGAGGACCACAGCGGGCGTCGCAACCATCTGCTCCTCGACGAAGAAGCGAACGTTGGCGTCGGGGTCGTGCGACTTGGCCTTGGACGACATCAGGCGCAGGCGGACGAAATACGAAAGCAGGTAAACCAACACGTCCGCGGCGGCGACGAGCGTGATGGCGTAACCGCCCTTTTCGGCGAAGGCCACGATGAGCGCACCGAGACTCAATGCGAGCGCGACCCACGCGTACCACTTCGCCCGGCGGCCGCTCGCGAAGTCGACCATCGGCGCGATGATGAGCACGCCGCCCCGCATCAACAGCATCATGAAAACGATGGATGTGCCGGTGAACGTGTAGGCGAGAGTCGTGGTGCCGACGATGGCGGCCGTGCAGAGCCCCGATGCAAGCGTGAACCGTGTCGGGCCCGGCAGCGACCGGCCGAGGACCTCGTGGTGTGTCGCGTGTTTCCACCAGCCCATCGCCGTGAGGAACACCAACATGCCGACGAGCGACGTCCCGACGGACGCTGGCAGGAGCTCAAACCCGCTCACCGCGCGGGCGCCGTTGCCGAGGATGCCCTTGGACACGGCCTTGGTCAGCGCGCTGTACGGGGCGTAGCAAGCGAAGTAGCCGAACGCGAACCACCAAATGCTCGGGGCGCGCGATGGGCTGGCTGTCGGGGCGGCAGGCATGTTTTCCAGGGCTGGAACCAAGCTGGACACGGCGGCGCGGGCCGCAACGATCCGACGTCATGATAGCCTTCCGTGATGGCAGAGAGTGGCGGGCAACCGAGCGATCCGCAGCGACGGACGTTTCTCCAGTCGGGCCTTCTGGTCGCGGGTGGACTCGCCGCCGGTGCGCTCGGAATTGGCGGGTGTAGCGACGACTCGGGCACCTCCCACGGCGCCCCCGCCGAACCGGTCTCGCAGCTGACGGGCACCCAACACGACGAAGCGGCGACCGCTCTGCTCGGAGGCACCGAATCGGCCGCCCGCGCGTACATCGTGCAGCGACTCAACGCGGGCGCGAGCGTCAAGGATCTCTACCTCGCAGCGTTCCTTGCCACGCTGCGCTACGTCCCGCAGGGCGCCGTGACACACGCGGGTTTGTGGACCGGTGCCGCCCAAACGCTGACCGACGACAAGCGCGTCGCCGCTGGCACACTGATGGTCATCCTGGACGCCGTTCGAGCCGACATCCGCTGGTCGCAGGAGAACACCGAGACGGTGAAGGTCGGCTTGCCCGAGCCCGGCGCCAAGGACGCGTCGGAGGAGCTCTTTCACAGCAGCGTCAAAGCCGTCGACTACATCGGAGCGGAACGCGCGGCCGTCGCCCTGTATCGCGGTGGGGGTAACGAAGCGGTCGACGAGCTCTTTCGTAACGCGGCGATGCGCACGTTTCGGGGCTTTGGCCACCTCGCGATCGCCGCTGACCAATTCCTGCGCAGGCTCGACCAGCTTCCCGTCGGGCGCGGTGAACCGATCGTGCGCGCCCTGGCCCGCCGCATGACGCAGCCTGATGGCGACGGCCTGAAGGCGACCGATGTTGACTACCCGGTGAACGCGGCGCGACCGTTTCTGCCGACGACGGGAATCTTCGCCAACGTCGACCAGACGCGTGAGCTTGTCGCCTCGAGGCTTCCGTCGAACGTGAAGTGAGGCGCCTTGCCGCGGCTCGTGAAGGTGTACGCGCCGTTGAGCTTGAGCGGATCCTTGAACCCGGGCATCGGGATCGAGACGCTCGCGGTCTTCTTGGAGCCGCCACCGTCGCCTTACCGGTGAGCGTCGGCAGCAGCTTCGGTCCGGCCTTGGTGCCTGCTTTGGGGAACGCGGTGTCGTCGATGGTCGCGATCGCCTGACCGTTGACCAGCAAGCGGATCTTGCCGTCTTTCGCCACGGTCGCTGCGACATGGTTCCACGCCTTTTCGGGCAGGATGCCGTAGGTCGTCTCGACGGTTCGTTTGCCGGCAGCGGTCGTGATCTCCAGTCCGATCCGGGCGCGGTCCGCCGGGCACTTGGGTTTGCCGGCATCGTCTTTGCTCGTGTCGCCACAACGCGCGGCGAGTGGACCGACTCGCAGCAGCCACGACGACGCACCGACCGTGCCTTGCGCGACCGTCTGCACCGGCACCTTCTTGAAATCGCCGGGGACGATCCGCGCTTCCAACGTCTTCCACGACGCCCAATCCGCGCGCGCCGATGTGCTCTCGATACGGCTCTTTTCGGCGTAGAGGTTGGCGAATTTGCGGTACGGGTCACCGACGATATCGATGCCCTTGATGAACTGCACCGGTGGCGTCCGCGCGGTCAGCGCCATGCCTTCTTTGTCGAGGTGGCCGCCCATCTTGAACTTGGACAGCTCCTTTTTGGGTTTGACGGTGGTGTTCCATAGCGTCACCTCCGCGTTGGCGGCCATGCCGGCGGTAAAGCGCGTGTTGAACAAGTCGAGATCGTGCGTGCTGAAGTACAGCATCAGCTGGTCGTTGGTGATGTCGAGCCCCTTGAGCCCAGGCACCTTCAGCTCTTCACCGAGGCGGAAGCTCTTGATGAGCCCGTCGCGGTCGGACTTCTTCTGCACGAAGGTCTCGACCGTCGTCTTGGCGGCCTTGGACAGGAAGTTGGTGACCTGCACCAACTCCTGCACCGACACGTTCTGCAGATCGGCACGGAACATGACCGGCGACATCGGAATGCACGCGTCGAGGAGGCAAAGGCCCGAAGCCGACGGTGTCGCGTCGTAATAAAACGCGCCGCCGATCGTGAAGACCGAAGGCGGCAGCTTGTCCATCAGCGAGCCGTCCTTGTTGACGCCCACCGGGTTGCCGAACTTGTTGGCCGTCATCTTCGGCCACGGCGTGTTGATCTTCTCCTTGTGCAGCAACATCTGGCCGGAGAAGCCGATCGACGTCGGCGCCCCGCTCAGCACGTTGAGCAGCAGCTTGAAACCCGGCGTCATGATCCCGACGTTGGGGATCCAAAACGGCTCGACCCAGAAGCCCGCGATGGACGCGTCGCCACCTGCCGACTGCGCGACCGCGTCGTAGATGAAATTCATCTCGCCGGTCAGGTCATGTTTGCCGCCCGAGCGATCGACCGTCGTGAACGACGCGATGCCGCCAAACGCGATCTTGGTCTTGGGGTGGGTGTACGCGATCTCGACGTTGACTTCGTCCATGCCCGCCGACGCCAGGGTCGGGATCTTGTACTCGGGCTTGATGATCTTCCACGTCGTCTTGATGGCGGCGGTGACGACGAATTTCTTGATGCTCTCCATGCCGACGGCCACTTCGACCGCGAGGCTTCCCCACTCCTTGGCGAACTTGGGCAGGAACGCCGCGATCGACGCGTTGCCGATGAGGCGCACACCCGGCTCCATCGAGTATTTCGCTTCGAGGCCGTTGGTCAGGTCGCCGTCGACGTCCATCTCCCAGTCGGTGAGCGTGGTGGACGACGCAAGGAACACGACGGGGTGCTTGTCACCGGCGACGTTGCCGCCGATCTCGAGCTTGGTGCCGCCCACATCGAGGCTGAAGTTTTGCAGCCCCGCGCCGAACGACAGGCCGAGCTTCTTGCTGCCACCCTTGCGGCTCATGCCGAATTCGAGCTTCGCAGCCGTGGAAATCTTGGCGGTGTTGAACAGCGCGAGCGTGGCGCCGGTCTGCAACGAGGCCGTGAAATATTTGCGGTCGTCGCCCGACTTGTTGGCCTTGGTGGGCCACGTTGCCTCGATCGCGGCGATGGCGCCCTTGGTCGAGAGCAGCACGTTGTTCTTGCCGACGATGGCGTCGAGTAGCGCGATCTGCGGGAACTCGCAGACGCCCCATTCGCCCGGATCGAAACACGACTCTGCATCGGGCATCACGGTGCCGGTCAGCGAGAAGCCGGTCTTGGAGAACTCCACTTCACCGAGCAGGTCGACCTTGACGGTGGGTGTCTTGATATTCGGCGCCTCCAGCATCGCCGGGAACAGCATCTTGACCGCGGTCGAAGCCTTGACGGACCAGTCGAATTCGCGCTTGCCCTCGTCGTTGATGGCCGTCTCGAACGAAAAGCCGAGACCGACCTGGGTGAGCGAGAGGATCGACGTGCTCTTGGCCTTGCACGGCATGTCCGTGCAGATGAGCGGGAACGCCTTGGCGTTTTCCTTCGTTGCAAGCTCGCCTGCGCCTTCGATCTTGAGCTCGGGCTGCTTGCCTTTGACCAGGTGCAGCGCGCCGGAGAAGTTCTGCGCGGCGATGCCCTTGATCCCGGCGGGAAGCTCGCTGACGTTGCTGAGCGCGGCCCACTGCTGGTCGCAAGCCTCGACATTTTGCTTCTCTTCGTCGCAATCGGGGCTGTAGACGCAGGATTTGCCGTCGACCTGGCAGAACGGGGCGCTCTTCAAGCCGAGATCGAGCCGAATCGCGGTGTGGAACGTGGGCTTGCCTCCCTTCTTGCCGGCGTTCTTGAGGTGCCATGCGGTGCATCCGGCGGCGTCTTTGCGGGCCTCGGCCGCGGTCACCCAGCAGGCCTCGTTGAACCACTCGGTCCCGGCCATCGGTTTGGGCCAGGTCATGACCTTCTTGTCGGGCTTGCCGGGGACCTTGACGGTCTCTTCGTACGTCTTTTCGACGGTCTCCTTGATCAGAAACCCCTTCTTACACTCGGCGAGCTTCTTGGTGCGGTAGTTGTTCTCGTCGGCTTCGGACACCTTCACTTTCTTGCTCAACAGTCCACCGGATTGATCCGCGACCCAACTGGCGGTCTTGGTGTCGGCCCACTTCACGCACTCGCGGGCGCTCCATTTGTCGAGCCGCTCGATCTCCTCTTTGCGCTTCTTGGTGACCTTCTTGGTCGAGTCCGCGGTGCCCTTGATGAACGTGACGTCCCCGGCGGTGAGCGCGCACTGAAGCTTGTCCCATTGCTCGATCTTGCACTCGCCGCCGCCGGTGAGCTTCGGATCCAGCTCGGCTGTGCCGCGAAGCCACACGGGGGGGACACCTGGGAAGCTCCAACGCGTGTCGATCGTCCATTTCGGGATGGTCCAGCCGTCGCCCGGCTGCCAACACGACTCCACCGAGCCGTAGACGACCGACACGATTTTGGGCGCGTCGACCACGCTGAAGAGCTTGCCGGTGTCCGTCGTCACGCTGGCGGTAAAACACACCTCCTCGAGCGCGACGCTGTTCTCCTTGAACGACGGCACGCCTTCGAGGCCGACCTCGCCGAGCAAGGGCATCGCGACCTTGAACGCGAGCGACTGTTTGCTCGCCGCATAGTTGTCGTTGCTGTCGTAACAAACCGAGCGCTCGACGGCGGGCTGAACCTTCTTTCCGGTCAGGCCGCTGACGTCGATGCTGGTGGTCTGCGTCATGCAGATGAGGCCGTTGGCGGCGACGTACTCGCCCTCGAGATCACCGGACTTGATGAGCGGCAGCGGCATCTTGGCGCTGAACGTCGTGTCGGCGCTGCCCAGGTCGGTCGCCAAGCACGTCTGCACCGCGAACGTGTTGTTGGTGTGTGGCAGCTTCTGTTCGGACTGACCCTTGAAGCAGATGCGCCGATCCCTGGCCTGCGTCTTGTCGGCGTAACCGACGTCCTCGATGGCGCCGGTCAGGTCGACGTCGCCGACCGGGTCGATGCTCGCGGTCACCGAGAAGGTGGTCGTCCACTGCTTGTCCTTGGTCGACCAACAGCTCTTGACGCCGAGCTTGGTGTTCTTGTTGTCCAGCCCCGGGAAGGGCTCGTTGGTGGTGCCCGAAAGGCATAGCGGCGCCGCGTCTGATGGCCCTCGCAGCGTGACTGTGAGCGTCGTGACGACGTCGTCTTTTTCGACCTTGCCGTTGGTCAGCTCGCCGAGCAGGAACGTCGCCTTGGTGCCGATCGCGTTGCTCACTTCGTCGGCGACCTGCTTCAGCTTCGGATCCGTCTCCATCCGCCACATGCAGGCCGCGACCGAGACGGGCTTGGGGGCGTCGCCGGGGCCGGTTTTCGGGCCGTCTGCTCCGAGCGAGGCGCCGGTCGCGCTGGCGAGGCAGAGCTTGTCGCCGACTTTGACGCCCTTGGGCGCGATCTCCATCTTGCCGCTCATCGCGAGCTGACCCGCCTTGCCGCGATCGAGGTCCGCTTTGGCCGCGATGGTCCACTTGGCGTCCTTGGTTTGAGCGCGGGTCGCGACGACAACGAGCTTCTTGAGTTTCGCGGTCGTCTTCTTGTCGACGGACTCGGCGGTGTGGTCGCCGATCGTCGTGGTCAACTCGGTCGACCAGGCCCCGGCCTCGCGCCACCGCTTGCCAGCAACAGACGCCTTGACCGCGTCGCGGATGCCTTCGAGCGCCTTGAAGTCGCCCTTTCGCGTCAACGTCAGCGCCCTGTCCTTGCCGTCGGCGATGGTGCCCTTCAGCTCGAAGGCATAGACGTTCTGGATGTACGAGATGGCTACATTGGCGGTTTGAATCGTCACGGCCCCGGTCTTGGAGTCGATGCTGAGCTTGGCGTCGGCCGCCTTGGTGCCCGCGAGCTTGGCGGACTTGGCCTTGGCCTTGATGACGTCGCCCTCGACCGTCGCGTCGACGTCGGTGTCGTTGCCGTCGATCGTGACCTTGCCCTTGAGCGTCGTGACAGTGGTCGACTTGCCGTCCTTGACGGTCGTGGTGACCGTGACGGTGGCGTCCTTGATGACCGTCTTGCCGAGATCCTTGCTGACCTTGGCGGTGAAGACCGCGGCTTTGACCTTGCCGTCCTTGTCCCAGGTGATGGTGCCCTTCATCGGCTGCTTACCGAACGCGCCGACGTCGACCTTTGCGGTCGCGTCCCCGGTCGCGGTGCCGTCCGCGTTGGTCTTCTTATTGGTGACTTTGACGTCGGTCACAGCTGCCCCCGGGCCGCCGCCGCCGATGACTTTGCACGCGTCGCCATCGTCGGTCTTGGTGTCGCAGTTGTTATCCACGCCATCGCAGATCTCGGCAGCGCCGGGATGGATCGCTTTGTCGGCGTCGTTGCAGTCGCCGGACTTGGCCGCGGTGAACGCGTTGGCCTTGTCGGCGCCGCAGCGTTGAATCGAGACCTTGGTGCCGTGCCCGTCGCCGTCCTTGTCCTGGAACCAGGTGGTCGGCTTGGCGGTAGCCGCGGGGGTACAAACGCCGCCTTTGCACGCGTCACCCGTGGTGCAGATGTTGCCGTCGTCGCACGGCGCGGTGGAGTTGGTGTAGGTGCACTTCTGGGCCACGCACGCGTCCACGGTGCACGCGTTGCCGTCGTTGCAGTCGCTCGTCTTGGCGCAGTTGCAGACCTTCTGGCCGGTGCACTTGCCGGCCGCGCAGGCGTCTTTCGCGGTGCATGCGTCGCCGTCGTTGCAGGCCACGCCGGACAGCGCCTTGGTCGCGCACCCCTTGGACGGCAAGCAGGAATCCGCTGTGCACGGGTCGTTGTCGTCGCACACGGTCTTGGCGCCGCCGCACGCGCCCGCCGCGCAGCTATCCTTGGTTGTGCACGCGTTGCCGTCGTCGCAGGCGCCGGTCTTGTCGGTCCACGCGCAGCCGCCGGTCTTTGCACACGAGCCGACTTTGCACGGACCACCGTCTTTGCAGGCGTTGCCTTGAGCGATCGTCAGGCCAGCCCATTCGCTGTCCGAAGACGCCCCGGTAACCTTGGCGGTAACCTTGCACTCGAGGAGCTCGCAGCCGGACACGGGCGCAGAGAGCTTGGCGACGCCCGAGAACGGCTTGCCGCCATTGATGCGCCACGAGAACAGCAACGACGCATCCTTGTCGGCGTTGAGCGCCGCGCATGTCGGCACACCGCCTTGCAGCGACACGTTCGCGATGGGTTTGCCCACGATGGGTTTGAGCAAGGTGACCGCTGACGCTGTGACCGCTTTTCCGGGCCCGTGCTGGTCGGTGGGCGTCGCTTCGCACGCGACCATCGCGCCTACCTGGAGGGCCTTGCTGGCAAGCGTCTTGTCCTTGGCGCCGGCGACCTTTTTGCCATCGACGAACCACGCGTAGGTCACGCTGGTCTTGGTCGGGCACTCGGCGTCCGCGAGGCCGCTGACTTCACAGGTCAAGGTCTGCCCGAGAACGGGTTTGGCGGGTTTGACGGCGGCGCCTGCGATGGTCGGTGGCGCGTCCTTGATGACGTGGGCCAGTGACTTGACGGGTTTACCAACGATCGCGGCGCCCTTGGCGTCTTTTTCACCGTCGCTTGGCGTCGCGGTGCAGGTCAGGGACGCACCGGGCTTGAGCTTGTCGGACTGCAGCGTCGCGCTGTTGCCGATCGCGGCGCCGTCGAGCTGCCACTGGTAGGCGATGGTCGGTTTGTCGTTGGTATCCGCGTCGGTGAGACCAGTGGCCGTGCAGACGTAGGTCGCGCAGGTGCCTTTGCCGCCGCCGATGGTGATCTCCGCCTTGGCCAGCGTCGGCACGCTGTTCGCGATGGTCACGGCGGCGCTCGTTACCGGCTTTCCGTCGTCTTTGCCGTCGCCGGGCGTCGCGACGCAGGCAACTTTGTCGCCCTTCACGAAGTGTTTGCCGGCCAGCTTGTCGGTGTTTTGGCCGCTGACGGTCTTGGCATTGACCGTCCAGGCGAACTTCCAGGTCACCTTGTCGCCGTCGGCGTCGTTGGCGCTCGACGCCTTGCACTGCAGCTCGTCACTGGCGAACGCGGGGTCCGGGTCGACCGCCGCCTTGCCGCCGGTGGGTGCGTTGTTCGGCGGTCCGCCAGCATCCCCGCCTCCCGCATCCGGGTCCGTCCCTGTCGCGTCGGCGTTCGGGGTCGTTGCGTCTGTTGAGTCGACCGAGCTGCCGTCGTCGTTTGCAGAGCTGCCATCGCCCGCGGATGTGGCGCTATCGGTCAACGGGCTCGCACCGTCCGAACTTGCCGCGTCCAGCGCCGTGCCTGAGCCGTCCGTGACGTCGGCGGCGTGGACGTCATCACCGCCGGTCGTGCCGTCGAGGGAGGAGGTAGCGTCTTCGAGCGTCCCACTATCGGCCACATCGACGCCGATGGTGGTGTCCGTCTGCGGCGCATCTGTTGCGACGCCGTCTTCGAGCTCTTCGGGTTGCACGGCACCGCCTTCACAACCCGAGACGGCTGCGGCAGCGAACAGGCCCAGGATCAGTGGCAGGCAGAGTCGGCCCGCGTCGATGCGCGACCTGATGACGAACGACTCGATGAACATGGCGACCTCGTAGACAGGGAAAGGAACAGGCCGCTATCGTCGCGCCGTATGAACGTCCCTCGCCATCGCCCGAACGGGTGATAGGAGTCGATTTTGATGTGTGCCACCGTGTCCCGGGACGTCCGCTGAGACGTGTTGGCACACCGAGTCGGCGTGGATTCAAATCCGTTCAAACGACGCGGGCACGCGCCTGCCGCGACGCAACGTGTGAAGACCGCTCACAAATCGCCGTTGCGCGGCCGCGCTGGCATGTCCCTTGCGATGACAGGAAGTGGCCATACCGCCGTCGCCGCAATCGGAGCGCCCTTTGCACACGATTCCCCCAGGAGCGTTCCTGATGGCCGGCAGCGCGGATTTGCGGGGCGCCCTTGGGGTGCTGCGCGGGCGGACCGAAGCTGATGCGGCGCTTGTTGTTGGCCCGCCGGCCCCAGAAACCGTCGACGCGTCGGTCGGAGCGGTTGTCGCCACAGCCGGGAGCACCGAGCTTGCCCTTGCCGCCGGCCGTCGCCTGGCTGTCAGGCCGGCCGGCGCGACCGGATCCCGTGCCGTGCGACACGCGTCTGAAGCTATCCGCGTCGCCGGGAAAGTGTGGCGGGTCCGGATGTCGTGGTGTCCGGTCATCGTGGCCGGCGCCGAGATTGGTGCTGTGGCAGTCGTTCGCCGTGCCGCCGGCCCAGCCTTGTCGCGCCGGGCGACCCGGGTGCTGCTCCAAGCGGCCGGATCCGAGGCTGTGGTCGCACGGGCGCTGGTCGACGCGATGCCGCCCCTGCAAACCAAGGACGGCTATCTGGTGCTGGACGTCGCGGGTCGCTTGCAGGCGTCGTCTCCAGCGGCTGGCGAATGGCTCGATGGGCGGCGAATGGCAGCGCTGCAGGGCGTGGTCAGTCGCTTGGACGTTAGCGCAGGCAATGAGCCCGCCGCTGGCGTACGGATTTGGTTGGATGGACTCGTCGCGCGTGTCGTGACGATGCGCGGCGGCGACAGGCCGCTCACGATGGTCCACTTGCGACGCTGCGAGGCGCCATCGACGGCCGCCTTCGAGGGCTTGAGCCCCGCCTTGACCCGCGTCGCCGTGCTTGCCGCCAACGGACTGACTGTGAAAGCGATCGGTGCGGATCTCGGCAAATCTGCGAACACCGTCAAGACGCAGCTGAGGCAGATCTACCGCGTGCTCGGCGTTTCGAATCGCGCCGAGCTCGCGCGCCTATTGTCCGATCAGCCCGGTTAGCCCCGGTTAGCCCCGGTTAGCACGGTCAAACGAGACAGAGCTGCGAAAGGCGCGATCTTGCGTTTGCGGGCTTGCTCGCCCCCAATCCCGCCCGCAAGCGTGCGAGATTCCCCAAAGCACCTCGCGTACCTCTCGGCGGAGCCCGTGGAGCCCACGAGCCGCTGCGCGACGTCAAACAAGACCGAGCTGCGAAAGGCGCCTGCGCAAGCCACGCGGGGACACTTCGAGTCGCTCGACCATCGCCGTAACGCTGCCGTCCGCTGCTTCGAATGCCGCGTGGATTTCGTCGTCGCTCAGCTCGCCCGAATGACGGATGCGCGGCGAAGCTTCGATCCGGCGGTAGAGCGTCGAGCGTCCGATGCCGAGTCGCTGCGCCGCCGCCGTCATATTCCAGCGGCTGTCGCGCAGCGCCACCAGCAGCTCGTCGTCGCTCACTTCTGCCGACGGTCTCGAGGTTTTCGGGGTGCTGGTGTCGCGGCTGGGCTGACGCTTGACCGTACGCGCAAAGACAAGGCGGGCCGCGCCGCGACTGTCGATCGCGACGGAACGCACAACGTTGGCGAGCTCCCGCACGTTGCCCGGCCAGGAGCGCAAGGTCAGGTGTTCGATCAGCGCCGCGAGCTCGGGCCCGATCGCAGGATCGCGGAGTCGCCAAACCTCACCAGTAATCTCCAGCGCCATCTCGAGCAGGTGCAGGGACAGTAGACCGATGTCGTCGCGCCGCCTGTCCAGCGGTGGGATCTCGATTCGGTATTGACCCAATCGCTGCAAAAGGGCGGGTCGAAATGCGCCACGTTGCGCCGCTTCATCGAGATTGGCCTCTGTCGCCGCGATCACCCTGACGTCGACCGCACGCGGCTCGGAATCGCCAACGCGCTGCAGTTCGCCGGACTCGAGCGCGCGCAACAAGGTCGGCTGCAGCGACTCGGCGAGATCGCCAACCTCGTCGAGCAGCAGCGTGCCGCCATCGGCCGAGCCGAGGTAGCCCGGGTGGTCCCGTTCGGCGCCCGTGAACGCCCCGCGGCGATGCCCAAACAGGGCCGATGGTCCCACGCTGGCCGGAATTGCACCCGCGTTGACCGCGATGAAAGGCCCGTCCGCGCGCTTGCTCGCGGCGTGGAGCGCCCGCGCCACCAGCTCCTTTCCGACGCCCGTGGGCCCGAGGATCAGGACGCCCACCTCCAGGTCGGCCACGCGCTCGAGAGCGGCCCGCACGTCTGTGATGGCGGCGCTCACGCCGATTATCGTCGCTGACGGCTCCAGCGCCCGCGGTGGCGCCCGCCGGTGCACCAGCAACACGATTCGGTCACCCACGGTGACGACCACGCCGCGATCGAGCCGCGCCGCCTCAACCGGCACCCGTCCGGTGACGGGTTCGCCGTCGATCGCGATCGGCGTACCGCCTGACGCCGCGTCGAGCCAGAGCGTCTCGCCTGCAAGCCACATGTCGACCGGCTTGCGACTGATAGCGCGCGTCGCCAACGGCTTGGCGTCCGCCGAACTCGGTCCCATGAACACCGGGGCGTTGCGGCTGAGTCCGACGCGTTCGCCCTCGTCCAATTCGGGCAACCACGCGACCGCTCCGACCCGTTCGAGGTCGGGATGAAAGAGTACGGTCAGCGCTGGGCCAGTCGCGGAGGCTTGCCATGCGTCGGCATCGGACCGGCGGAAGGCCCGCAGGTCCCACGAGCGTTCCGTCGTCTCGTCGCCCGGCCGCGTCGTCATCAGAACCGCACCGCGAGAGACGTGCCGTACAACGCCACGTCCGGTTCGTCTGTGGGCCGCCACAACGCGTATGCTGCTGCCCCGATCGCGGCGGCGCCGACCCCGGCCAGAACCCAAGCCGCGACCACGCGTTCGTTGATCGACGTCTGCTGCGCGTGCGCTGTCGTCTTGTCCATGCCGATCACCTGGTCGTTGGCGTCCCGCCGGTCAAGCGCCGCGTCGAGATCAACCTGGTCGGCCATTGCGGTCGCCCCCACCACGCCGCCGCCCAGCACCGCGACGAGCCCCGCCGAGAGTCCGGCAATGGCGACGATTCGGCGCACCCCGAGCTCGGCCGGCTGCCGCGATTTGGCTGTGCCTTGACGCGTTTGCTCAGCGTGGACGGTCGGGTTGCGCGGCGCTGGGGTTGCCGACGCTTGTCCGCCGTGTCGCTTCGCCTGGGATGGTCTTGGCGCTCTCTCATCGGCGCCGTTGCGCGCTGCTGCGGCAGCTGCTGTCCGCCGGCGTGTCGCCGCGCGTTTGCGAGCGCTGACCCGTTTTCGGCGTGCGGCGTCCAACCGCAGTTTTCGCTCTTTGCGCAGCTCGGCCAGGCGATGGCGCGTCTTGATGCGCAGCGGGTCATCCGCGGCGGTCGCCTCGATCACGGCCACGTAGTCCTTCTCGGCGGCGTCGAACCGGCCGGCTTTGTGCGCTGCCCGTCCGGCCCCGTACCGATATTCGCCCAGGTGCGGCGCGAGCTCGTGCGCGCGTCGGTAGAGCTCGGCCGCGATCGCGTATTTGCCCGACAGGAAGTAGGCCAGCGCTTGCTTGGCGACCACGAGCGCCTCGCGTTCGCCGCGACGTCGCGATTTGTTACCGGCCGACGCTGGTAGCGGCAACCCGATGACAAGCATCAGGAGCGCGGCCAAGAACGTTCGCCCGCGGCGACAGTGGCGCTCAGTCCGGTAGGAGGCTGCGGGCCTTACGCCGCATCCGTGCTGCCTTGTTGCCGCGTCGCGACGGCCGTTTGCGCTGCACCTTTGCACGGTCATGGCGTCGACTGTGCGGCATCTCCGCCTTCGGGGGCAAGTCGCTGGCCGGCCGGTTCGTCATCCGGCCGGCATCCACCTTGTCGGCTGCATCGCTGTCGGGCCCGGGCTCGTCGTCCGTCGGAGTCACCGCCCTCGCGGCCTTGGCCACGGCGTCGTGGGTGCCCCCGCCCATGGCGGCCAGAGGCGTCGCTGCGGCGGCGGACGCGGCTACGTCCGGGCCCAGAATTGGCGCCGGCGCGGGGTGTGAGTCGTCGGCACTTGGCGCCTGGCTCGACCACAGAACCGCCCCAACGCCTCCCACAAGGACAAGCACCGCTCCAATCGCGGCTGCGCGCGCGGAGCGTTTCGGCGGCGGCGGGTTCTCTGTACCGGGGGCGACAATCCCTTTCGACCCGCCAGGCATAGGCGGGCTCGTTGTGCGCGCGCCTCCGACGGCCAAGCCGGGCTCGGTCGCTTCGTCGTCCAGCGGTTCGGACCACGTCGTCACCCGGTCGTTGTCCAGGCGGGCGAGCGCGGCGGCGGCCCATTCGCTGGCATCGAGGCCATCGAGAACCGCGGCAACATCCGCCAGCATCGCATCCGCATCCGGGTAGCGGTGGCGCGCGTCCTTCTGAAGCGCGCACGTGACGATCGCGGCAAATCTGTCGTTCACAGGCGTCGGTCCGAAGCTGCGCACGTCGGGGGTCGCGCCGTGGATCTGCCGGTACATCGCGTGCATCGGATTGCGCGCGTGGTGTGGTGGCTGTCCGGTCACGCAGCGAAAGAGCACGCATCCGAGCGCGTACAGGTCCGCGCGCCCGTCG
>Ga0209992_10003028_pt1 | contig 14636 bp, 14 predicted proteins | sample 2SBtaG_2_FD_182564 | JGI IMG/M metagenome (GOLD analysis project Ga0209992, IMG submission 182564) | Deep subsurface microbial communities from Kolumbo volcano to uncover new lineages of life (NeLLi) - 2SBTROV12_ACTIVE470 metaG (SPAdes)... | ecosystem: Environmental > Aquatic > Marine >... | reverse complement strand
CATTACTGACGCGAAGCCTTGAGCTGAAATCATAATAAAACCAATCATTGCCATCATAGCAACACCTTGGCTAAATACATCAGAGCTTTGCTCCCACTTTACGATCCCGAATATACTAAAAATCATGACGCCAACAAGCCCGCCTAAAATCATCGAACCGCTCACATTTTGTGCCAGCAATGAGCACACAACTGCAATGCCGCCAATAATCATCACTTTTTTAGGGTTCTCAACTTCTATATTAGTTGATGATTCTTTATTTTCTTTGTCCGAATAGGGTCTTTCTTTTCTATAACTAAAAAACACCGCGATAATTAGACCAATAAGCATACCTAGTGCTGGAATAATCATCGCCTCAGGAACATCTGTATTCACTATTTCTAAGCCATTTTCAGCTAGGTTTTTATGCAAAATTGAATAAAGATAAATACCACCAAAACCGTAGGGGAGTACCATATAAGAAGTCGCAAGCCCAAATGTTAGAATACAAGCAATAGCGCGTCTATCAAGACGTAGCTTATTAAATACCACCAACAAAGGCGGGATTAGAATAGGTATGAATGCGATGTGTACAGGGACCAAGTTTTGTGATGAAATCGCACATACCAAAATGATTGTCATGATTAACATACTTAACGTTTGCATATGCTTAGAGTGCGCTTTATCGACCTTCGATAATAACTTATCGGCGAGAATTAGTGTTAATCCAGATTTTGATATCGCTACTGCAAAGGCGCCAAGCATAGCGTAGCTTAAAGCGATTTCTGCACCACCAGATAGACCACTGTTAAATGCCTCTAAGGTGTTACCTAAACCAAGCCCTGCGATCAAACCTGCAGAAAGTGCACTGATTGTCATTGCTACGATCACGTTCACTCTGGCCAAAGATAGGCCTAACATGAGTAAAACTCCAATTAACACTGAATTCATACTAATCTCTTTTATTGTTTTTAAGTTGTTTAGTTAACGCTAAATAATGTTTTTTTAGTTCTGTTAATTCACGTTTATTTCCGTATCTGACTTTTTCAAATTCATATAAAAACGCATTTAGCTCTGTTTTTAATTTTGGGTATCTGGCTTGAATTAACAAGATGATTTGTCCAGGTGTTTTAGTACTATCAAATTCACCAACAGCATTAACTTGTAACTCGCGTAAAAATTTTACTGGCAAAGGAGCCGGTTGATGTGAATTACGTTGTAATACCCAATACACTAGGGCGAATAACAGACTAAGTCCTATGATAACGGCGATACCTGAAAGCATTTTAGCCTTTTCACCAAATATATTTTTTAGAAAATCACCTTGTTTTTGGTCATCAAAATTAAGAACCCAACGTGTCCATTGATAATCAAATACTTCAAGTTGCAAGCGTAGCCAGTTTACCAATGCAACATCTGATAACCCCATGAGTGTCATGCCGATGTTACTTTTTAATTCTTTAGATAATTGACTATGCTGTGACAAAGAACCATTTAAACGCTCCGGTGATACCCATGCTGTTGGATCTAACTCAAGCCAGCCTTGGTTAGGGACGTAATATTCAACCCAAGCATGTGCATCATATTGATAAATGCTGTAGTAGTTATTTTCAGTGTTTAGTTCACCACCTAAATAGCCAGAGACTAATCTTGCTGGGATCCCTACACTACGCATCATCATAGCGACTGTAGAAGCATAATGCCCACAAAAACCAGCTTTGTTATTAAATAAAAATTCGTCAATTTTGTTACTTGACTGGCTTACGGGCGGATTAAGTGTGTATTTAAAACCATGTTCTAAAATATAATTTCTAAACAAAGCAATAAATTCAGCTGTATCATTAGTTTTATTATCAAATTGTTCTGCCAATGCTTTTGCTTGTGGGTTTAAATCATTTGGTAATTGAATATTTTGTCTGTATTGCCAACGGTTAATACTAATGTCTTGAGTATCAACAACATTGTAAACCTTATATTCAAATGCTGAACTAACCGGGCGCTTTCTATAAGGTAGACCGAATACATTAGTAGTCACTAAGTCTTGCTCGGTGGTCATTTTGTCGAGTGCATACAACCACTTTAAATGGCTGGGCTCTGCAATAATTGTATAACTATGTATATTATCACTAGCTCGATAATTCGCTGAAACACTTTGCAAAGACGACATATTCCAACGCGTACCATCAAATTCATCATGTATAAGTGCACGCCAATAAAATGGGCCTTCTACATTTCTCTCTTTTGGAAAAATTGCTCGGAACACTAATTCATTTGACTCGGACAATTTTGAAATTTCAAAAGGGTCAACGTTCTCTGATAAGCCAGTTTTAGCAGAGTTAGGTCCTGGGAGTTGCCAAAATGCTGGTAATTTTGGAATAAAGAGCACTAACATTACGCTGACAGGAATTGTTATTGCCAATTTGCTGAATGCGTTTTTAACAGCTTCTTCTGGCGAAAACTCATACTGATAGATCAACATTAAAGCTAAGTTACTTCCAATCAATAAAAATACTAACAATGCTGAAAAAAAGGTTTGCGAGAATATAAATAAGCATGGAATTGTGAAAAAGTTAAGTACAAACACTTGCAGGGTCTGCCTGTCAGTTTTCGCTTGATATATTTTAAGTATCGATGCCAAAAGCATCATAGAAACAAAAAATGCAACTGAGTTTTTAATGCCAACGAATCCCATTAGCAGTGCAATACCCGCTAATGCGCATCCATTGATAATACTGTCTGTTATAGTCTTTTTATAGATTACCCGGTTCAATTCGTAAGCTATAAATAAGCCTGTAATATAAGATACAATAACGAAACCAAGATCATCGGCCATTATCCAAGCAAGTAATAAGTAAATAAGAGAGCAAGAAATTTGGTTAAGCTTCACTTAGCGCCTCCAAACATTTCTTTTTATGACTATTTCCTTGGTTTAAAGTTATCAGTCGGTTTGGTAATTTAAGTGCGTAACTCTGTTGCTCAATCTCTGCCTGTACGATTAAAAAACTTAGTTGTGACAGTTTATCTTCTTTAGTGCCTGATACTTTTTCAAAATCAAAGCCGAAACTTACTGACTTATCTGGGGATTGATAATCTTTAACCAAGAGCTCTTTATTTTTAGCAAAGTGCCTCCAGGAGATCCTATGTATACTCATTCCTTCACGATAACTTTTTAATTCATTGAAGTCTTCAGCCAAAGCGTGATCATCAAGTGCTTTCTCTCCTTTTTCGGAAATAATGAAACTATCTTTCGGAAGCTCTGTTTCAATTTTAGTTGGGTAGGCATATATGTGTTTTTCGCTTATCAAATAACTCCAAATAGTAACTAAGCCAAACGGGTAGTGAGTGAGGATTTTAAAACGCCCGAGCTTATGTTTACCACGTTTTACAGGCAAAAATATTTCTAAAAACTCGTTATTCTTTATTCTTTTTAGAATGCTTTTTTCTTTTGTATCAATATGCTCAATCTGAATATCGTAACGTTGCTTTTGATTTTCGATTTTAAAGGTTACCGATGGTCTTTTATCGGCAAAATCATCTTTAATTGCCGCGACTTCAATTATCAACCCATTGAAATTACTAAAAGCATATATCAAGCACATGAGAAGCATAACAAACATCAAGTAAGAAACAGCTAAGATCAAATTATTTTGATAATTAATGCCTAATATAAAGTTTAAGACTGCTATCCCTAAGAATCCTAGTCCTGACTTGGATGGTGAAACATAAATAGTATCATGCTTGAGTCTTATACTGTCTCCTTGATGCTTCTTTAACAACAAAGCATCAAACCAAGCAGGTTGGGGCAATTTAATCATTACATCTGAACCGGTACTTGTGAGTATATATCGTCGATTATTCTAAATTGATCTGTGGCATCTAAGTTGAGCCTGTGGCCAGCAACTGCAGGAAAAACGGCCTGTACGTCATCATGAGTAACATAATCTCTGCCGTGTATTATCGCCCATGCTTTACTAGCTGTTCCTAATGCAATACTTGCTCTTGGCGATAGGGGATCTTTAAATAAGCCAGACTCTCGTGTGAAACTCACTAAATCTAATATATATTGAACAACTTGCTCTTTAATATCCATCTCTTCAATGGCTGATTGCAATTCCGATAGGGTGTTTAGTTCCATCAATTGCGTGAGAGTTGTTTTTCTACCATGGTCTCCAAGTATAAGTTTCTTTTCAGCGTCTTTAGACGGATATCCCAAGCTAACGCGCATGAAAAAGCGATCTAATTGTGATTCTGGTAGGGGGTGTGTACCTGATTGATGTAACGGGTTTTGTGTCGCAATCACAAAAAAAGGCTCTGGTAGTTGATGACTTTGACCATCCATGGTTACTTGTCTTTCTTCCATGGCTTCAAGCAATGCACTTTGTGTTTTAGGACTCGCCCGGTTTATTTCATCAGCAAGTAAAACTTGTGTAAAAACAGGGCCTTCATGAAATACAAAGTTCTGCTTATCGGTATTAAATATAGTTGAGCCAGTTATGTCAGCTGGAAGTAAATCACTGGTAAATTGAACTCTTTGATAGGTTAAACCTAAAACTTCTGCTAAACCATGGGATAAAGTGGTTTTACCCATTCCAGGCAAATCTTCAATTAATAAGTGACCTTTACAAAGTAGACTACAAATCGCCAACTTCACTTGAGGTTGTTTATCATAAATGACAGTTGAAAGCGCCTCTAGTAGCGTATTTATTTTTGTTTTCATGTAACCAGTTCTAATCTTTTTAATACTGTATCGACTTTTTTCGCATTGAATGGTTTTTCTATAAAATCTTTAGCACCACATTCCCATGTATTTTGCACACACTCTAGACTGTTATGTCCAGAACACATGATCACATGTGACTTAGGATAGTGTTCATTTAAGTAATCTAATATTGCTGAACCATCAGTATTTGGAAGTTCAATATCGAGGAAAATTAAGTTAGGGGGATTCTTTTCAAGATGATTTTTTGCAGAGTCGAAATCTTCAGATCCAGATACCTCCTCAAATCCGAGGTCTTCTAAAATATTGCCCAAATACTCACGGGCTTCAACAGAGTCGTCGATGATTAAAATAGGTTCTAGTGGTCTAACAAATTCCATATGTTTTTACTTCTTAAAAAATTTTTCTTCATACTAAGATAACAGAAAAGATTAAACAATAGATTACACCGCTTTAAAATGTCCGATACCGTCTAGTATTGGACATTAATGCATAATTGATGATGTCTAAATTGGAGAAGTTAGTACTTTTAAAAAATGACACCTTTAATCATATAATTTATATTATGTTAAATTAAATTGATTTATAAATTTAACAGATCTAAGCTTTGATTTATTTAAGCTTTTTTACTCGTATTTTATGCTCTTCTCAAAATATATAACTTTCAAATTACTAGTTTTCAAAAATCCTATTCGCTATGTTTCTGTCATTTGACTTCATATCCATCAGCAACTTAACTAACTCTCAATAATCCGGTATCTCGCTTATCTTTATCTGTTTATCTGAGGGCTCTGCTTGTTGGTAAGTTTTTTCAAATAATGGTTTTATTTAATACGTCATAAGTTTGCGTGACAATTTATTTTCTTTGACTGCAATACCAATTGAAATTTCATTGCTTGCACTGTTCTCTAAATTTGAATTTAGTAGTACCACCATTGCAAGTAGCAATTTGTTAAAAATAATCCTTCACCAAAAGGTTTTACTTCTCGAATATTGATTATTTTTACAATCGATATTTTTACAATTTTCTTATTGGTATTTTATTAATGGGATCACAGGCCATCGCGTTGTATACCTTTGCGTTAACCAATCTCTTTTCATTTGCCATTGATTGCTTTGTAATTCTGTCGCAATACGTAAGCTACTGCTGCCGTAACGTTTATTGATTGTATCTAAGCATTGCATAAGCTCGGGCTTATCATCAGAGACATTAAACATATCTATTTGTTGGTGCATATCGTCTTCTAGCTCAATGGCGCCAATACCCGCTTTGTAATATCGCACACCCGTCAATTAAACAATCAAATATTTCAATGTCTTGTATTGGTTATTAAAAACCTATAATAGGCAGCAGTTTTTTGATGTGCATGTACTTCACGAATGCTTTAACAAACGTAAGTAGGTTCCGTTTTTGTGTAATGCAAAGCGGCCGCCCATCCAGTAGCTTTCTGTAAGCGTTTAAATATGCAACGTACTCGTCTATTAAATCTAAATCTATTTTGTCAGCCCATTCCAGCAACGCTTCTGAGCAGTTAGCCATACCTGCAATAACGTGACAGCCATAATTAAATTATCAAAAAATGAGCAACCAATGCCAGCATATTGATATTTTTACGTCAAAAGCGACTCTTCGTACTATTTTTTACTTTACTCTGGATTTCGGTGTTATTTTAAAGATGCTGAACATGGTTTTGCTTACCTTGTCAGCATTTTAGTGTTTAGGATTAAACCTTATTTTAACCCAACAGCTTTTCACAATGACTGATACCAGTTCGCCGTTTTACTTCTAAATGGGTGTAGTAGCCATCAAGTTTATTAGGCCGCTCTACAGCCCCTTTTAACACTTTGGTAAATTGCGTGGTCAGCTTTAGCCAGTTTTCAGGCGCTATCTTTAATCGCTCAAAGATAGAAAGGCTGCGTTGCTCTATATAACCGCGCTTGTCTGCTCGCATGCATCGCCCTGTTAGTTCAACTAGCTCTAAATATGACTTCAACTCAAAGGGCAAACCTTTCGCATGTGTTTTCTGGGGCTGCCTGCAAAACGGATGAGTTGCTTAGGTTGTTTTGCCTTTTTCGCCGCTTTAATTCGCTTTTGCACGCTAGTGTGGTTAGAGTCTTCTGGTGTCTTTGCCATTTTTGCTCTAATCGGGTTTAAGTCGACATAAGCCATGCATGCAGCCAATGCCGCTTCATCTAACAGCGCTTGAGATTTAAAGCGCCCTTCCCAAAACCGACCTGTGCAGTTATCTTCTTTGTTCGCTTTTCTGGCTACATCTTCATTCAGTACCCGTATAAACCAACTGATATCTGCCAATCGTTCACGGTAATCGGCAATGGTACGATTTAGAAAGAACTGTTGAGCCTTATCTAGCTTATCGCCTTGTAAATATTTTTGGGTGAGTAGTGTGCCTTTAAACAACTTGTGCCAACGAATAAGAATCGCTTTATCATTCAATCTATTGGCTTTTGCATCATCCACGTACAATACAACATGAGTATGATTACTCATCACGGCATATGCGCACACATCAATACAAAATACTTGAGCCAATTCAATTAGCTTATCTTCTACCCATTGTCTGCGATGCTCATAACTTTTGCCGGTAACCTTATGATCACCACACAAAAATGCGCGGCGAACACACCGTTAAATACAGTGATAGTATTTGGTATCAACCAAGCTGACTTGTCTCTTACGTGCTGTTGCCATGAAGTCTGCCTACCTTTTGACCAGATAAATAAAAGATAGGCAATGAATGAAAAACACACAAATAAAAATGGGTGTCTCGTTTTGTTCTCCTCAATACTCAAAAAGCTTTAGCGCGAAAATTTGGTTTCAGCGCTACCCCAACTATTTTATTTGCCAATGGAGAAGCAGTACCTGGCTTTATGAGTACAGAAGATATAGTTAATATAATTAAAAAAATAGAATCTATTTAAGAAGGTTATCTAAAGCTACGGAGAGCGAAGTATTAGAGTGCAGATTTACTAGAGACTAGTTTGTTGTATTAGCTAGCTGAAAATTGAATTATAAATAGATAGAAAGTTACTCAGTTTTTCCGCTAATTGAAAGAGCTGTAACAATTACAGCTCTGAATAGTTTTATAAGAGTTATTGCGCAATTACTTCTTTAATCAGTGGGTAATTATACCCACTTTGGCAACCTTTGACGTATAACTTAACTGGTTTACCTGTTGCATAAGCTGATAGAAGCAAAGAGTATGTCTCTTTAAATAAATTCTCGTCTGCACTCAAGAATAAATTTGACCCATTAGAGCAATTACCAGAAATCATATTCTCATGAATAAAGTAAACTCCGTTCCTCGAAGGTTTTGGATATACCTTTGTGATTTTTCCTGCTTCATTCCACTCAGAAGCGGAGATTCCTAATGACGAGAAAGCCAACAATGCAATTAAAATTATTTTCTTCATTATATTTCCTTTTATTTTTACTGCCTTCAAATTATAAAATCAAAACTTATGAATTTAAAGTGTTAAAAATCGCTAATAAACACACAAATAAAATTGGGTGTCTTGTTTATTTTTTTTCTTCACGCCAACCTCGTTTACCATTGTATGACCATCCATGTTTTGAAACTGTACTATCAAAATGTTTTCTGAACTCTGATAGTGTTTCGCCTGATTCAATCGAATTTACTACATCTTTATATATGTCATTCAAAAGCTCTGTTTTAGTAGCATCAGCAATAGTAAATGCTCTTGCGTGAATTTGGCCAAGTTAATCATCCCAATGAGATGCTGGAATTTGAATCTTACTTTTAAGGTGAGAAATGGCTTCCTTAAATTTCACAAGGTCGCCATATTGTGGAGATAAGTTACTCATTTAGCACTTCTGCTCAATGTAGCATTTGTAGTGTTTATATATGAAGTATGGCCAAACTAATAAGCTTATAATTGTCAAAAGTGTTTAGAAATCTGGACTGACGTCATTAACATGTATTTCTATCTCTGCATACTGAAGATATGAAGCTAATGAAAGGCCAAAACCACATGCTACATATATAAGTAGAACTATTACTAAAATTTCCATCAAAGTCCCCTACTTTATTAACCTGTTTTTATCTTTTGAGCCCTGTGATGAGCCATGCATCAAGTGTTGTGCCAAGTAAAAAGCCTAAAATTGTGTCTGCAAATCTTACAGAGTCATCTTGAACATCAACAAAAGTGATCGCACTTATATAAAAAGAAGAAACAACGGCCCAGTACCACGCGAACAGATAAACAAAATGTTTTGCAGTTTTGTCTTTTTGCTCTAAAGCTGCCTTTTGCATATCGCGTGCATTTTCGGTGTTATGAAAAGCTAAGCGCTCAAGCTCAAGTTCTTTATTTAATACTGCTTGTCGAAATTGAGTTTGAAGCTGTTTATTTTGTGACAGTGAATTAACCACTTCTTCAGGAGAAGACTTACCAGTAATGGTTGCTGCAATATCAACTACTTTTGAAGCCACAGCTTCGCCGTTATCGCCTCCAATCCAATTGCCAATTTTCTTATCTAAACCAGTTAGCTTAGCTAAACCAAGAGCAATACTTATTGGCTTCAGATGCATCTAACTTCAAAGCGAACCTAGATGCTTTGAACTGGCAGCAACTAGCTGAAGGAACAAAGCAAGCAGTAAGCGCCCTGCCCGATAACATTAAACAACTAGAACACTCTTTAATGGGTGAAGAGGCCCGATTAAAGGCAAGCTATGAAAAGCGCAAAGCAATGGTTGAGCAAGCACGTGCAAATGATGCAGGTAATAAAGCCAAGTACAACTCGATACTGCAGGAATTAAGCGAGCAATATAGTGCTGATGTAAAAGAAATCGTTAACAATCGCGAGCAAGCCAAAACACGTATTCAAAATGAAGCTGAAGAAAAGCGTAAAAATGACTTGAAGGCTGAACTTGAAAACCGCATTGCACAAATCAAAGGCTATGCAGACCGTGAAGCCTTGGCTGCATACCAAAACCAGCTTGCAGTTGAAGATGCGCCAGGATTGAAGCAAAGCGCCGTTCTCAGCTAGGACTTGCTGCTAATGATGAAATTGGCGAGCTTAAATACAACGCTGATAATGAAATTAGAGACCTTGAACGACAGCAAGAACTGAATGCTGCTCAAGGTTTTATTCGCAACGTAAAGCAGATAAAGAAACACATCAAGAGCGCTTAATGCAAATACGTTCACGCTACACAGGTGAATTGCAAAGCAATGTAATGGCCTTTGCAAACTTCGAAAAACAAACCCAAGCTGAAAAAGCCAATGCCATTGTTGGCCCTGCCCTTGGTGCTGCAGCTGCAGCAACCGCTGTCATGATGGGTATGCAACAAGTCAGACAAATAAAATCACAGCAACCAGCTGGTATTGCACGCGGTGGTATGGACTATGTGCCAAATGAAAGCACTTATATTCTGCAACGGGGTGAACGGTTCTTTCGCCTAAACAAAACGTTGAAATCAGAGCAATGGCACGGCACTACAACACTGGCGGCCAAGGTGGAACAAGTGGCGGCGGTATTAGTTTTAGTATTAAGAATGAAATCATTGTCCAAGGTTCAGTAAACGATGAACAAAGCGCTCAGCAAACAGGTGACAACATCGCTCAGCGCATCGTTGCTACGGTGGTGGCTAATATCAATGAAAATGGTGCAATTATTCGGGCTGTGTGGGCTGCTTAGTTTTATTCTCAGTGTGTAAACTGCTTTTTTCATCAGATATATAATCGTCTAATATTTCCGTGCAATCTTCAAACCTAGAAGATAACACACTGATTTTATTCTTATTAAACAAATTCATATCTTCGTTTTTAGTATCAGGTGAGCCGAGTAAACATTTGCTATAAATGCTTTTTAGAAAATCAATTATCATTTCATGTTGACTATCAACTGTGAAATAGTTTCTATTATTGTAGAAGTGTACAATCTTAACACCAGAATTCTTATCGGCTCTGCTTGAAAACCTAAAATCAGTATTCACAAATATACCGTTTTTAAATAGAGAATATTCCAATCTTGCAAGGTAACTTTGGGTCAAGGCTACCTTCATTTTATTGGCCTTTATACGTTTAGAGAGGTCAACTTCTGAAGAAAGTGGATAAACATCCCAATGTTCAATGCCAAATCTGCTTCTATTGTTTTCCATATTTTCTAGATATGAAATAACTTGATCATAGATTTCATCTAGCAGGTCAATTAAAAATTTAGGTTTAGAATTAAGCTCTCCCAAATCACAGTTCGCTGGACTGAAATTAGGAAACAATAATGCGAAAAATGTATGTTTATCTTTTATTTCATATGGGTAGTTTTTCTCAATAGCTTCTAACTTTTCAATTATGTAGTCTTTGAAGTCAAGGTAGTTTTTTAGTTGAACTTGGTCTCTCTGGTTTTTAAGCTGTTCTGTTTGTATCTTTATTTGTTCATATTGATTATTAAGTTGCTGAGCAGTTTGAGATGAACTGTGAACCCTAAGCAACACATGCACAAGGTACATAGCACAAAGAATAAAGCCCAATGGTAATGCACTTATCTCAATAAACGTAGCATATGCTTCTGCATCATAACCCAAGCTGTACTTAATCCAGACAGGAAAGCCAAGCATCAGACCTAGAGTTACAGGTAAGCTTATACAAAGCCAAAATAGAGGCTGAGATGTGATTTTTTCTAGTGGATTAATTTTTAACAATTTGAACTGAGTTTTGCATTTCAATGGTTTTACGGTTAACCAATAAATTAAACCAACAACAGTTAACAATACTACAAGGGTGATAACTGACCAAATAACCTTACTGAACATCATCTTATCTGTCCCAAATAAATTTCGAGCATATTAACAGCATATTGAAATAAAAAAGAGTCTAATTTTATTGTTTTACATAAGAAAATTAAGGATTAATTTTATGTTTACCTGCATAAACCTATCAGTTTTGTGTATGATTTGCGCCAAATAAAGGAGTTTTTATGTACTACCCGGAATTAAAAATCATCATAACACTTTTTAGCCTTGTTATAACTTACCCTACGATTGGTAAATTAATTAGATTTTTTATGCTCACGAAGAATACAGTTCAAGCTTTTGACTCTAACAATAAGCATATTCTTAAAAGTTACGAATCTTTAAAAAATGAAATATTCTCATTGAAATCTGAAGTTAAAATTTTAAAAAAAAATCCAGACAAACCAAGTTCCTTTTATCAAATCAAACCTAAGCAAATAATTTTCTTATTGTTTTTTATTACTATCTCATTTTTTATTTTTATCTTGCTTTTTGGTGATGAAAAATCAGTTTATGAAAAACAAATCTGGATAGATTCAGCCACCTTTATTAATAACTTTTTTACTCCAATAATTTTAACTATCACGCTCTTTGTAATTTATAAAACTTGGCAAACAAGCAAATCAGAATTAGAAGACACCAGAAAAGAATTAATTAAGACAAGGGAAATACAAAACGTATCTTTCACTATTGATTTACTTAGACAGAGACTCTCAGACTTTAATAGCCATCTGAATGAAACAGTTAATGAAGTTGGAATAAAGAATGGCTGTCTCCTAATTCTACGACATTCAGAAATTGAAAAAACAACTGAACAACTTGTTTGTGATATTAATCAAGAGATTGATGAAAATGAAAGCAACTTAATCAGTAAAAAGTATCTAAAGAAAAATATTTTAAAAAAATTAGAATATCTACATCGGAACGTTAAATATGTTGAAATGTTAGACTCTGATCAAGAAAAGGTAATTCAGGACGTATTTAAATATAAAGAAAGTTCAAGATTGCATGATATTTTATATTTAGAGCATGGTTCTTTTTCTGACGTTAGAATTTATATTTTGTTGCGTTTGATCACATTAAAAGATTTTAGGTTTATTACTCTTTTGCAAAAAGCAACTAAAATAAATCATTGGATAAATGCTATCGACGATGCTGAACTAAAAAAAGCATGTAAAGAAGAGTTACTATATCTAGCAGATATAAAAGTGTTTAATTCTTGTATTATGCTTTATGAGCTTTATCAAATTTATTGTGAACAAAAAAGTAGAATTGAATTATTACACATTTATGATTAAGTTTTATTGGTAATTAATTAACTCACTGTAAACACCTTTCCACATCTCAAATCGCTCCATAATTTTTAAACTCGCTCACATGTTAAACACAGAGCGGTTAAAAATATGGAGCATCTTCCACTACCAAAAGCCCCAAAGAAATGCCTGTTTAGGCTTGTGCCTAATTCTAGTGTTCATGTTTCAAAGCATAACAATGCATCTGAAATCTTCGATTTAGAAGGCGCATATTGGGAATTTGAAATTGAACTTGCCAATGTGCCTGAAAGTGAAGCGCTTGAGCTTGATGCGTTCTTAACAAAGTGTCGTGGCCAAGTCGGTAAGTTCTTGGTGCATGACTATCGTCGTGAACAATTAGATTTAAACATCCCTGCCCGTGTTGATGGTGCTAACCAAGATGGCAACATACTCAATATCTTTCAATTGCCGGTTAATCGCGTTTATGCAAAAGCGGGAATGTACGTGCAAGTTGCTATTGGTGAAACTGCAGTACTTAAAAAGCTGACTGCAGATGTGGTTGTTAATAGCTATGGTAAAGACAAAATTGAAAATATCAATTTGTTTAACATATTCCTTCACCCAAGCACTTTGCGTTAGCTTTACTTCTTTGAGTATAGATTGTTTTTTCCAACCGGTATTTTCTACCATTTTTTCATTGGCATTTTATTAGCGGGATCTCAGGCCATCGCGTTGTATATCTTCTCGATAACCAATCTCTTTTCATTTGCCACTGATTGCTTTGTAACTCTGTAGCAACACGTAAGCTACTGCTACCGTAGCGTTTATTGATTGTATCTAAGCACTGCATAAGCTCTGGTTTATCGTCAGAGACATTAAACATATCAATTTGTTGGTGCATATCGTCTTCTAGCTCAATGGCGCCAATACCCGCTTTGTAGTATCGCACACCAGGTTGGAACAATTGGCTGAATACCAACTCGACTTGTTTGGCAAATACCATGCTATCATTCGATGGCACAGCAAGCTTCTGAATAAACGACCTTTTATAGTAATTATCTTCATGTGGTGAGCTATGAGCGAAGATAATTAATCGTTTCGTTAAAGAACCTTGTTTGCGTAGTTTCTTGGCTACGATTGAACAGTGCGTTACTAATGACGCTTTAAGTGCGAATGGGTTTTCGACGCGCTCACCAAAACTGCGGGTGCTGAATACTTCTTTTTTGCGCTGTTTTACATCATCCCATGATAAACATGATATCCCGTTAAGCTCCGATATCGTTCGCTCAAGCACAACACTAAATTGTTTTCTCATCATTTTGGGGTTTTGTTTGGCCAAATCTAACGCACTTTCGATGCCGAATAACTTAAGCTGTTTGGTTAATCGTCGCCCTACACCCCAAATGTCCGATACTGCCATATTGGCTAAAATTTGCTTTCGAGATTTTTCACTGTCAATGACAGCAACGCCTGTTGCGCCTAAAAATTTCTTGGCAGCATGATTCGCTGCTTTAGCGAGTGTCGGTGTTGGTCCAAAGCCTACCCCTACTGGCAACTTAGTTTTGCGCCAAACCGTGCGGCGTATAAGATGCCCGTATTCATACCAAGAGTTAACCACATCACTGTAGCCATCAAACTTTAAGAATGACTCATCGATAGAATACACATAATGTTGATCGCTAAATTGGTTGATAACAGCCATCATCTTGTCGCTTAAATCAGCATATAACTCATAATTTGAAGAACGAACAACCACATTATGCTTATCTAAAATAGGCTTTAATTTGAAGTAAGGCTCAAACTTTGGGACGCCAAGTTTTTTAACCTCAGGAGATGCCGCAACAATGCAGCCATCGTTATTCGAAAGCACAACCACGGGTCGCTTACGTATTGATAAGTCGAATACTTTTTCGGCTG
>Ga0209992_10003025_pt1 | contig 14642 bp, 10 predicted proteins | sample 2SBtaG_2_FD_182564 | JGI IMG/M metagenome (GOLD analysis project Ga0209992, IMG submission 182564) | Deep subsurface microbial communities from Kolumbo volcano to uncover new lineages of life (NeLLi) - 2SBTROV12_ACTIVE470 metaG (SPAdes)... | ecosystem: Environmental > Aquatic > Marine >... | reverse complement strand
TTGCAAACACGATGATAGAGGCTGCTAATTCAACTAAATCAACTTCAACTAGTAAAACTAAAGAGTTAAACATGGATATGAAAACATCAAATCAAACAAACGATTTAGCGGTACGTTTACAAGGGGCATTAGATCAATCTGGTACGGCATTTATGATGATTGACAGAGATTTTGTCATCACTTACGTTAATGAAAGTACGATGCAGTTGCTAGAAGATAATGAACAAACATTTCAGAAAAAATGGCCAGGTTTTAGTGCCGATAAAAATGCCATCATGGGAGCTAATATTGATGCATTTCATGCCAACCCTGCACATCAACGACAAATGTTAAGTGATCCTAATAATTTACCTTATACAACAGATATTCATATTGAAGACTTAATTTTTGAGCTTAACGTTACCGCAATAATGGACCATGATGGCAATTACATTGGTAATTCACTTGAATGGCAAAATGTTACCCAAGCACGTTTTCAAGAAAATAGAGCGGTACAATTACAAGGCGCAATTGATCAATCGGCTATTGCCAATATGATGATCGATAGAGATTTTAATATTACTTATGCCAATGCTGCAACCTTAACGTTACTTAAAAAACACGAGGCGACTTTTCAAAAGAAATGGCCAAGTTTTACAGCCGATGAAAACGTGATTATTGGTACCAATATTGACAGTTTCCATGCAAATCCTGCACATCAGCGACAAATATTAAGTGATCCAAATAATTTACCCTATACAACAGATATTCATATTGAAGAGCTGACTTTTGAATTAAATGTTACCGCCATTATGGATGCTAACGGTAACTATATCGGCAATTCATTAGAATGGTCTGATGTAACAGAAATAAGAGCGCGAGAAACCGAGGTTGGACGGTTAAGTTCTGCAGTAGAAGGCATGACAACCAATATGATGATGGCAGATACTCAAGGTAACATTGTTTATGCCAATCCAGCCGTTGTTAAAATGTTAGCGAGAAGAGAGCAGCAATTACAAACCGTTTTACCCAGTTTTAGTGTGGATTCTATGGTCGGAACTAATTTTGATAACTTTCATCGAAATCCAGCTCATCAGCAAAACTTATTAGGCGATCCTGCTAATTTACCTTATCAAACGGAAATAACAGTAGCCGGCTTAGTGTTTAACTTAACGGCGATAGCGTTACTCGATGAACGAGGAAATCATTTAGGAACGGCGGTGCAATGGTTAGATTTAACCGAAGAAAAAGATGCCCAAAAACAAGTGGAAGAATTAATTCAAGGGGCTGTACAGGGTAAGCTTGAAAATAGAATAGATACTTCTAATTATCAAGGGTTTATGAAAGGACTTGGCGAAAACATAAATGGCTTAATGGACACTATTATTGAGCCAATTAATGATGCAATTGATGTCGCACAATCTTTAGCTACTGGTGATTTATCAAAAACAATGGATGGTAATTATGCGGGAGACTTTTTAGCACTAGCAGAATCAATGAATAGTTCAATAGAAACATTAGATAATATGGTTGCTGAAATTCGTAATGCATCAACAAATGTTTTCGATAGTGCGAGAGAAATAGCTGAAGGCAATAGTGAGTTAAGTCATCGTACTGAGTCACAAGCCTCAAGTCTTGAAGAAACAGCTTCTGCCATGGAAGAATTAACCAGTACTGTACAACAAAATGCTGAAAATTCAACAGAAGCAAGTAAATTAGCCGACTCGGTAATGAGTAAGGCTAATAATGGCGGCGATGTAGTTAAAACGGCAATTGAGGCAATGAGTGATATTAATAAATCGAGTAAGAAAATTGCCGATATCATTAGCGTTATCGATGAAATAGCCTTTCAGACTAATTTATTGGCCTTAAATGCGGCAGTTGAAGCCGCCAGAGCAGGTGAACAAGGTCGTGGATTTGCTGTAGTTGCTGCCGAAGTTCGTAATTTAGCTCAACGTAGTGCAGGAGCCGCAAAAGAAATTAAAGGGCTAATAAATGACAGTGTTGAGGCTGTGGGACAAGGTACCAAACTGGTAGATGAAACCGGGCAAACCTTTACTGAGTTAGTTACTGCTATTAATGAAGTGAGTAGTATGATTGCCGATATTGATAATGCCGGTAAAGAACAATCTGCGGGTATTGGTGAAGTTAGTGTTGCGGTGAGTCAAATGGATGAAATGACTCAACAAAATGCCGCTTTAGTGGAAGAAGCTGCTGCCTCTAGTAAATCGATGGAAGAGCAAGCCCAACTATTATTAGACCAGGTAAGTTTTTTTAATAGTGAAGAAGATGCAAATGCAATTAAATCTCCAGTAACCCAAGTTACGAATAATAAATCAGCTCAGATAAAACGTCCGCCATCGCGAATAAATAATAAAGGGCGTCGTCAAGTGACTACCGCAGATCAAGAATGGGAGGAGTTTTAGGAATACAAATGACAAATGTAAGGCATGAAAACAGTGCGCTGAGTGATGATGATTTCCAATTTATTTGTGAGTTTGTCTATCAGCGCTCAGGAATAGTTTTAGCTGATAACAAAAGAGAAATGGTTTATCGACGCTTTACGCGTATTGTTCGCGAACGAAAATTATCGGCTTTTAGTGACTATTGTGAATTGTTAAGGCAACAGCCAGAGCAAGAAGAAAATTATTTTATTAATGCTATAACCACTAATTTAACGAGTTTTTTTCGTGAACAGCATCATTTTGAGTATTTAAAAGAGCATGAAATACCTCAATTGTTAAAACAAAATGCTCATAAAAAACGTATCAGAATATGGTCGAGTGCGAGTTCAACGGGAGAAGAACCTTATAGTATAGCTATGACCATTTTAGAGGCAATGGAACACAAACTGAGTGCTTGGGATGTGAAAATTTTAGCGACAGATATTGATAGTAATGTTTTAACAACGTGTAAAAATGGTATTTATGAAAGTAAGAAACTAGGGGATTTATCAGAGCATTATAAAAAGAAATATTTTCATAAAGGTCTTGGGGAAGCTAATCAAAATAAATATAAAGTAGATAAAAAATTAACAAATCTATTAACGTTTAAACAATTAAATTTATTACACGAGTGGCCAATGAAAGGACCCTTTGATGTTATCTTTTGTCGTAATGTGATTATTTATTTTGATAAAACGACCCAACAAGATCTTTTTGCTCGTTATTATCAACTATTAGCGCCAGGAGGGCTGTTAATGTTAGGTCACAGTGAAAATTTAGGGAATTATCAGCAATATTTTGAAACGGTTGGACGAACAATGTTTCGTAAACCTTATTAAATTATTAGTTATACATATTAGAGGTTATTGTTATATATGATGAGTCAGGCTAAACAACGAGTGAGTGAAATTAAAAATAATTGCTTGCCTGAATTTGATCATATTAACCATTATTGGGATAGACAAAAGAAAGTAGTGATAGCCAAAATTTTACCGGGTGAATTTTACATGACCTCACAAAGAATGGCTATTGCAACCACATTAGGTTCGTGTGTTTCAGCGTGTATTTGGGATGAAAAAATTGGGTTGGGAGGCATGAACCATTTTATGCTACCGTTAACTACTCAAGAAGTCCATGAAGTTAATTGGGGACAACGTGGCTTAGTTAGTGATGCAACTCGGTATGGTAATTTTGCCATGGAGCACTTAATCAATATGATATTAGTTCACGGTGGTCGTCGTAAAAATTTACGAGCTAAGGTTTTTGGAGGCGGTAAAGTCATGAAACAAATATCTAATATAGGCATGAAAAATAGTGAGTTTGTTTTAGATTACTTGGCGACTGAAAATATTCCTATTGTCGGGCAAGATCTTGGCGATGTATGTCCGCGGAAAATTTTATTTGAACCCTTAACTGGAAGGGCATTTGTGAAAAGATTAGATAATTTACATAACGATACCATCTTTAAACGTGAGCAAGATTATGAAATTCAAATTGAGAAGAAACCTGTTGATGGTGATATTGAACTTTTTTAATTAATAATGCTGTGATTGCTATTTAACTAGTTGCAAGTTGTATAAATATAAAAAAGTAAGTTTAATCACTCTTGTAAATAGACGGATTAATTTAAATATAAAGAGAAGGTTAATGGCTCAAATTAAAGTCCTTATTGTTGATGATTCTCCTGTTATTCGTCATATTGTTCGTGAAATATTACAGAAGGATGCAGGGATAAAAGTGGTTGGAGAGGCTGAAGACCCGCTTATTGCTCGTGAATTAATTAAACAGCTTAATCCTGATATTTTAACCCTAGATGTTGAAATGCCTAAAATGGATGGTATTACTTTTTTAGCCAATTTAATGCGTCTACGTCCTATGCCTGTCGTGATGTTGTCGACTCTCACTACTCAAGGAGCAGATACTACATTGCAAGCATTAGAGCTTGGCGCAGTGGATTTTATTGCTAAACCTACAGAGCAAGCTTTATTAGATAATTCGAAAAATTTTGCAGAAATACTTATTGATAAAGTGAAACAAGCGGTAAAGATAGATCAAAAAAATTTCCAGTTAGCTAGCAAATTACAACAATTGGATAGTAATCCAATGCTCTCTTTTAACGGCTGTAAACGTGCTAACCATTTGTTAGCCATCGGTGCATCTACCGGAGGGAATGAAGCAATAAAATGCTTATTAAAAATGATGCCCGAAAACTCACCTGCTGTGGTTGTAACACAACATATTCCTAAAGTATTTAGTGAACGATTTGCACAACGTTTAAATAACGAGTGTGCTATGCAAGTGCAAGAAGCAAGACATCGGCAAAAAATAAAATCCGGTAATGTCTATATAGCCCAAGGTGATATGCATTTAAAAGTGATAGAAAAAAATGGTAATTTATTTTGCTTATTAGAAGACTCTGAACCAGTAAGTCGGCATAAACCATCAGTTGATGTATTATTTTCTTCTTTAGTTCCTATTGCAAATAACGTGCAAGCGGTTTTGTTAACCGGTATGGGACGTGATGGAGCAGCGGGAATGTTAACGTTAAAAAAAGCAGGAGCGAGAACTCTTATCCAAGATAAACAGAGTAGTTTAGTATGGGGGATGCCTGGAGCTGCACATAAATTAGATGCCCATACAGATGAATTACCGTTAAATAAATTGCCACAACAATTATTACGCTTTGCTGAGTTAAGCCGAGATGAGATGAAGGAAAAGTTGAATGCAAAAGGCTAATTATGCAGTTCAATTATTACTTGTTCTAAGTTTAATGTTATTGATTAATCTTATTTTTTTTCATGATCATACGTTAAATATAGTGCTAGTTTTATTGCAACTTATTTGTCTTGTTTATATTTTTCTTTTTTTTAAAAAGATAAATAATGTAAATTATTCTAGTAAGTTATCTGATGTTCACCAAATAGATAATGAATTGTTTCGGGCTAGTTTACATTCAATAACAGAATTACTTGACGAAACAACTACTATTATAAAGAGTGATGCAGATCGTGCTAAAACTTTTGTTAATGAGGCAGTAAACGGTGTTTCAAGTAGTTTTCTAGAGTTACAAGATTTAAATGCCAAGCAGCAAGAGATGATTTCAGCATTAATCGATAAAAATAGAAGCATTGGCGATAATGAAGGTACAAATTTAGAAAATTTTGTTAATAATTCAGTAAAAACATTAGATGATTTTGTTGGGGTTATTGTTAATACCAGTAAACAAAGCTTATTAACCATGTCATATACCGATGAAATGGTGAAACAATTCGATGGCGTTTTTACCTTATTAGAGCAAGTTCAAAATTTAGCTAATCAAACTAATTTATTGGCATTAAATGCTGCTATTGAAGCGGCCAGAGCCGGTGATGCAGGTAGAGGTTTTGCCGTAGTTGCTAATGAAGTTCGTTCTTTATCTGTAAATTCAACGGAACTTAATGAAGATATTCGTAATGAAATACATCAAGCTCAGATCATCATTGATAAGCTAAGACAATCTGTTGAAGTTATGGCGTCAGCTGATATGACGTCGACACTCGAAGCTAAAAATAAAGTAAGTGAGATGATGAAGCATGTAGAGCAAGTGAATTTAGAAACCGCTGAAGGTATTGATAAACTTTCTGCTTTAACTCCTGAGATAGAAGACGCTGTAGCGACAGGGGTTAGATTGTTACAATTTGAAGATTTGACAACACAAACGTTATATTCTTTACAAACCGAGTTGCAGAATATAACGACGATAAATGAAAAACTTAAACATTTTGAACAACTTTCTTTGGGTCAGGATAATGAACAGTTATTGGTGATCAAAGAAAAATCGCAAGAATTAAAAAATTTAACGAATAGCCAAAAAGATAGAACTGTTATGCAATCTTCAATGAATGAAGGCGAAATAGAATTGTTTTAACCTTGGTAGGCTCTTCATCTTAAAATAAGGGAAATAAGTTATGTCAATTAAACAACAGATATTAGCAGATAAAAATCAAGTAGTGATTGCTATTGATAAAAATTTTGATTTTTCACTACATCAACTTTTTCGGGAATCTTATACTAATTGCGACACACCTAAAACGAACTTTATTTTAGATTTAAGTCGAACTCAATACATGGATAGTTCAGCTTTAGGAATGATTTTATTATTAAAAGATCATGCTGAGCAATTAGGTGGCAGTGTAACCGTGAGTAAGCCCAGTGATACCGTTTATAAAATTTTAGAAATAGCCCAATTTCATCGTTTGGTGACCATCGAGAAATAAACATGTTGCTAGTTGAAGAAAACATCGATAAAGAATTGGCTGTTAAGAAATTAGCGCTGGTTGTCGATGATTCTAAAATGCAGTGCATGATGCTATCGGTATTGTTGGAAGAGGAAGGTTATCGCGTTGTTTCTGCCCATGATGGGGCATGTGGCGTAGCAAAATATATCGAACATCAACCCGATTTAATATTGATGGATATCAATATGCCGATTATGAATGGATATGAGGCAGCAAAACAGATAAAAAATATATCCCGAGGTTCTTTGGCTCCCCTTATTTTTATAACCAGCTTAGATACAGATAAAGCTTTTATAGAAAGTGTTGATGCCGGGGGCGATAGCATTTTAGTGCGACCATTTACCCCCGAAGTTTTTAAAGCCAAAATCAAATCAATACAGCGTATTAGTGATTTATATCAACAAGTTAAAAATTTACAGCAAGAACAGCAAAAAGATGAAGAACTTGCTGAACTATTATTAAATAGTGTTATTGGTGCGCGAAATTTTGCTCAAGATAAAATAGGCATAGTTAAAAAGGCTGCGGCTATTTTTAGTGGCGATATTCAATTATCGGAGCAATGTCCTAATGGTGATGTACATGTACTGTTAGGTGATTTTACAGGTCATGGATTGCGTTCATCTATTGGTGCTATTCCGCTAACTTCTACCTTTCGTACTATGACTCAAAAAGGTTTTTCATTACTTGAAATTGTTAAACAAGTCAATGATCAACTTTATGATTTATTACCTGCTGATTTATTTTTGGCTGCCAGTTTTGTTTGTGTTTCAACGGTTCATAATTCTGTTTATGTTTTTAATGCAGGGCTTCCCGATACTTATATTTTTTCAGGCGATAGTCAGATCAAACATCGGGTATCGTCTCAGCATCCTCCGTTAGGTGTTATACCTAAATTATTATCGAGAAGTCGTTTAGAACTTTACAGTGTTAATGACGATGACCGTATTGTCATGATCAGTGACGGTGTGATAGAAGCTCGTAATACCTATCAAGAGATGTATGGTATTGAACGCTTTGAACAAGTTGTATTACAAGGTGATTTTTCCCAAAATTTAGCCATTTTGGTTATGCAAAGTGTTAATGAGTTTTGTCAAAATACGGAACAAGAAGATGATATTTCTATTATAGATATACCGTGTAACTTGTTTTTAGATGAAAAGCTCCCAGTCCTTAGTGAAAATGATAGTGAATACGAAGAGCAAATAGACGAAAATTCACTTCATATTAAATCGCTTGAATTCGAAAACGCCAACAAAGAAAATATTAGTGGCGATGAAATATTATTTACTCCACCTGTTTGGAAGTGGCAATTATTGTTGTCGGGTTCTCGTTTAGGTTCGGTTAATCCCATTCCAATAGCAATGACACAAATTCAAGCAATAGAAGGAGCAGGTGAGCATTGGCAAAGTTTATATACCATACTGACAGAACTATTTGTAAATGCCTTAGATCACGGCATATTACAGTTAAGTTCTAAGTTAAAAAACTCCCCTGAAGGTTTTGTAGAATATTTTAATGAACGTGAAGAGCGTTTAGCTCACTTAACTTCAGGCCATATAGACATTCAACTGAGTTACCATCTACTTAATAATGGCGGAAGAATGTTAATTAAAATGAAAGATAGCGGTAAAGGTTTTGCTGTCTTAGAAAAATTTAAACTAAATAGCATTACTTTAGACAATAAAAATAAACTATCCGGTCGGGGATTAGAATTAGTTAATCAATTAACTGAAACATTAGAGTACCAAGAACATGGTACTTTAGTTAAGGCGAGTTATGTATGGGATCAAGACAACAATTAAATATTCTTGTGGTTGATGATGATGTGGTAATGAATAACGTTATTTCATCGATAATTATTGATAATGGTCATTTACCCTTAGTTGCTACAGGTTATGAACAAACCTTGTCAATATTAGCTGAAAACAATATCGATTTGATTTTAATGGATATTGAAATGCCTGATGTCGATGGATTTTCATTAACCATTATGATTCGGGAGCTTTATCCTAATTGGATACCGATTATATTTTTAAGCGCTAATGATAGCGAGCAGTATTTGGCTAAGGGCATTGATGCTGGTGGAGATGATTATTTAACTAAGCCTGTGAAACCTATTATTTTAACTGCCAAAATAAGGGCAATGGCTCGTATTGCTAGCATGAAAGATGAATTAGAGTTTTTAAATGATAAGCTTTTTAAATTAACAAGCATTGATCCTTTAACAACAACGATGAATAGACGAGCACTAGATGAATGTTTACATTCTACTTGGTTGTTAAATCAACGTCAGCAAGCAGAGTTATCGGTAATGATGATCGATATCGATTTTTTTAAAAATTATAACGATAATTACGGACATCAAAAAGGTGATCGATGTTTAGTTAGGTTTGCTAATATTTTAAAAAATCAATTAAATAGAGAAACAGATCATTTAGCTCGCTATGGTGGGGAAGAGTTTGTCATTGTGTTACCTTTTACACCGCTTGAAGGTGCTCACTTTAAAGCGATTGAAATACTTACCGCTTTGAAAAAAACGCCTATAAAACATGGGTTTTCAGATGTGGCTCCTTATTTAAGCGCAAGCATAGGGATTAGTTCAACTAAGCTTGGCGCACAAGATTATCATGAATTAATCAACCAAAGTGATATAGCTCTCTACAAAGCCAAAGAAAATGGACGTAATCAAAGTTATATTTTTAAAGGAATTTAAAAAAACTGTGCTATACCTATAAGTAGTAAGTCGTTTTTTTCATACCAACGTGTATTTATATTCAAAGAAAGGATGCTATCAATCATGCCTAAACCTCAAATAATAATAATTGATGACGACATTAGTTATTTAGAACTTTTAGCAGAAGCACTTGAAGATCAATTTGTTGTTAAATGTGCCAATTCATTGTCATTGGCTGAAGATTTATTGAAAGAGAATATACATTTTGATATTGCCTTGGTTGATGAAAATATTGGTGTTGAAAAAGGCTCTGATTGGATAAAACAAAAAAAAGAGATGAACTCACCCGTAACTTCTTTTGTTTTATATTCAGGGTTAGCTACTGAAGAAGCCATTCTTAAAGGACTTGAATGTGGAGCGGATGATTTTTTAGCTAAACCTATTTCATTAATAACGCTCAATAACAAATTAGAAAAACTGATCACTTATCAAGAAAAAATTCATGGATTTGAGGATGAATTAAAATCTAAAGAAAATGTGATCAATGTGTCTATGGCTCAAGCCTCTAAGTATGGTAGCTGCATGCAGTTAACATCAAAACTTAATTCGTGTACTACCTTTGAAGAAATACGCGATGATGTGTTTACGTATTTTCACAGTATGAACTTAGAAGGATGTATTGGTTTTTATCCGTTATCGCAACCTCCTTTATTTTTTAGTTCTAAAAAAGGCTTTTGTTCGCCAGTAGAAACCGAAGTAATGGAATTGCTAAAAACTAAACCGCGGTTATTTCGATTTGGTAGTAGAACCATTTTTAATCACTCCTTGGTTTCAATTTTAATCTTAAATTTAGAAGACGGTACTATAGATACCGATATTTATATTGATGCGCTTGCTTCCGTTATAGAGTGTATTGGCGCACGTATAGAATTTATAACCTATAAAGATTCATTGATAGAAGTGCAAGAACAAATACAAAATGCGGTTATTACTACCAAAAAAATGGTCGAAATATCCAAGCATCATCAGCAAGAAGTGATGAATGAAATCGTGCAAAATATTGGCATTAGTTTTCATATTTTAGATCTGAGTGAAGAACAAGAAGAATATTTAATGAAGCTAGTGCATGATGCACTTAAAAAACATTCCCAAGATGATATTAATTTCTTAGAAGTTTGTAATTTACTTGACTCTACACTCCAAAATGTAGAGCGCTTAAAAAGTTTAAATAGTCGTAAACATGTTCCTGAAGAAATCATGGATGATGAGGATGAATTGTTTTGAGCCCTAAAAAATCATTTACTTTAGACGATTTACCTTCTGCCGCTCTAGTCGTTAGCTCGGTAGGTATTATTACAGAAATAAATTCGGCATTAGAGTTTGTAACTGGATACAGTAAAGATGAATTGTTATTAAAAAATGTCGATGTTTTAGTCCCTAAAGAATTGCGAGAGCAACATGGTTTATATCGGAAACAAGCATTAGTCGATGAAAGTGAATTATCGCATAATCGAAATATAAAATTATTAACTAAGTCAGGCGTTATTAGGCAAGTTAATATTTGCTTAACCCGTGTTAATGATGATTTTTTAGTGATAATAAATGAATCCGAAAAAGTCATTGTAAATTATAACCAAGACAGTTTAACGACAACTCATCAAATAGTGAAAAGTTTAGATGAACCTTATTGGGAGTGGGATATTGCAGAAGATACTTTTATTTACTCTGCTCAGTTAATGGAATTTTTAGGTTATAAAAAGTCAGCATTAACTGGTGGACGCGATTTTTGGCGTAAACATCTATCGGCTGAAGTGTTAAAAGAAATTTATCAACAAACAGATCGTTATTTGTATCAATCAGGAGAACGCTTGTCGGTAATAGCCGAATTAACGACAAAAAGTGGTGCAAAAAAATGGGTGCAATTAGCAGGCAAAATTATTGAGTATAAAAATAATAAAGCTAGCAGAATGATTGGTTTTATTAAAAATTTAACAGAATCGAAAGAACTATTAGCGAAATTTAAAAAGCAAAACGATTATTTATTACTTGCCGAAAAAATAAGTAATTCAGGGCATTGGCGCTATGAGTTTGCGACTAAAAATTACTTTTGGTCGTCTGAAATGTATCGATTATATGGGTTAAAAATCAATAAATTTGTGCCAACGTTAGAAAAAGTGCTAGCTTTTCAACCTGATAGTGAACAACAGACATTACAGAAACTATTTAAAAAAGCGGAAAACGCTCATCAAGGTTTTTATCATAAAGGATTAATCAATAAACCTTCAGGTAAAAAAATCAAAATAGAAGTGATGGCCGAGGTTGAAGTGAATCCTCAAGGCCAAGCAATAGCTTTATTTGGCGTTTGCCGAAACATTACTAAAGTAGAAGAGTCATTAGAAAAAATTAAATTACTGGCAATGGTAAACTTTAGTATATGTGTTCCAACCTTTTTTATTGATGAGTACGATAATATTGTTTACCAAGATATTTCATCTTATTCGGATCTTGAAAATGTCGGGCTTTTTAATTACGTTAATTTTAGTATTACTGAATATTTATCGTTAAAAAAACAAGCTAAAAAACAAGGACAGTTAATCAAGAAAAACGTAAGTTTTGATAAGTTTAATACCGTGTTTAATTTATCCATTACTCATGAAGCGCAAGAGGGAATTTATATTTGGATTGTTGAAAATGTAACTGAAGAATTTAGAAAAGAGCAACAACAAGTTATTAGTAACAGGCTCGCTTTGTTAGGTAATACTTTCGGTAACGTTTCTCATGATATTAACAACGTTTTAGGCGTTGCTTTAGGGGCCATTGAAATGTTGGAATTAAAAGCCGCTAAAGGTGAGCAAAATATTTCTACTTATATTGAGCGCGTAAAAAATGCCATTGATAAAGGTAAAAGTGTTACAGAACGTCTACTCGCCTTTACGCGTAAGCCTGTGATTAAAGTGATAGATTTTGATCCCATTGCTGAAATAGAAAAAAATCAATATCTTTTTAAACAGCTCTTACTCAACACCATTAAACTTACTTTTAACTATAACAATACGCATTGCGTTATCAAATTCCCACAAGGGGAATTTATCAATATTTTATTAAATTTAGTGTTAAATGCACAAGATGCTATTCAAGAAAATGGCTTAAGTGGTGAGATTGAAATTTCTACTAATATTAACGCGGAAAATCGTTTAGAAATACATGTTATAGATAGTGGTATTGGTATTGAAGAAGAAAATCTCACTAAAATATTTGATCCCTTTTATAGTAGTAAATCAATCAATAAAGGTAATGGTATTGGCTTAGCTAATGTTTTTAATACCATTTATAAACATAATGGTGAAATTAAAGTACAAGGACATAGCGAGTTAGGTGGTGCACATTTTACTTTAATTTTTAAATGTTATACCTATTCAACGGCGTTATTAAATAAACAACCTGCAAAATCGGATGGTGTTGAAGGTAAAAGTATATTAGTGCTTGATGATGAAGTGAGTATCGGTGAATTTGTCGCTTTATATCTAGAAAATCATGGTGCAAAAACAACTTGTTTAAGTAATAAACAACAGTTACTAGAGACATTAGCGTCAGATCAAAGGTTTGATATTTTTATTACGGATATGATCATGCCAGATTTATCTGGTCGTGAAGCGGTAAACATGGTTTTAGAGAAATATCCAAACATAACTGTGTATTCAATGAGTGGTTATATTGCAGTTGAAGATAGAAAGTGGCAATATCCGGTATTAAGAAAACCCTTTAACTCTAAAGAATTGGCTGAATTTTTTGAATGTCAATAACTTGATAATCAAGGTGATTTAACCAACTATGTATAATGTATTAATTGTTGATGATGCCAAAGACTCTTTATTATTACTTGAATTTGACCTACAGGCCGCAGGCTATAAAGTTATTATTGCCGAAACTGGTCAACAAGCCCTCCAATTATTAAACACTGAAAATATTGACATGGTATTGCTGGATATTTATATGCCAGAAATGTCAGGATTAGCCGTCTTAAAACAAATTAAAGCGAATGATGACAGTAAAAATATTCCCGTTATTATGCTTTCGGCATCAGATGATGAAGATGAAATAGTACAAGCTCTTGAAATTGTGGCTGTAGACTATGTTATTAAACCTTATATAAATAAGGTGCTTTTAGCCCGTATGAAAACCGCTTTTCGTTTGGTTGAAAAAACAGCTCAACTTGAACAAATGGCAAAAAAAGATTATTTAACAGGGATTAATAATCGTCGAAATTTTTTTAATCTTGCTAAAAAAATCATCAACTCAGCTCAACGACACCATCATAGTATTGTTATTGTTATGTGCGATATTGATCATTTTAAACAAGTTAATGATCAATATGGCCATGAGGTTGGCGATTATGTACTAAAAGAGGTCAGCCAGTTAATTTCTAATGTTTTTAGAGACTTTGATATCGTTGGTCGTATTGGTGGTGAAGAATTTGCTGTATGTTTACCTGAAACTTCTATAGATGAAGCTAAGGTAGCGTGCGAACGTTTAAGGCAGAAAATTCAACAAGCAAAATTTATTACGCCTAATTCAAATCAGCAAGTGTCAATAACCATAAGTATCGGTATGGCACTCGGCACTGATAGTAATTTATCATTACCCGAATTATTGACTCGAGCCGATCAAGGTTTATATCAGGCTAAAAATACAGGGCGAAATCAAATTATTGTTTATGAACAAGGTGATTATGTTTCATCTAATCAAGAGTCATCTAATAAAGATATTGAAATAGACGGTTTTACAAAGCAAGATCTTCATTCATCTTATGAAGAACCTTATATAGAGTTTGTCGATGATAATAATGACTACCCTGGAATTAATACCTCTACAGGGTTAAATAATGTATTAGGAGATAAAAAACTTTTTGAACAAGTATTGCAAATGTTTATTGAGGATCATGAGCAAGATGGAATGAAGCTCATTCAAGCTTTTTCTGAAAACAATATTGAAACGATGAAGCACGTGGCGCATACCTTAAAAGGTGTTTCGAGCTCAATAGGCGCGATGGCGCTTTTTAAATCGGCAAAATTGTTAGACGAAGCCGTAAATGAAAAAGATCTTGTTAATATAGAGTCGTTTATTCCCCCAGTTGTTGAAAAATTGTCTGAAGTAATTTCAGGGATCAAAGCTAAATCAACTCAATAGCAACAATCAACATAAAATAAGAAGTTAACTATGCAGTATAAAGATAAAATTGATGCTATTTTAAAACAACTAAACGATATT
>Ga0209992_10003024_pt1 | contig 14647 bp, 7 predicted proteins | sample 2SBtaG_2_FD_182564 | JGI IMG/M metagenome (GOLD analysis project Ga0209992, IMG submission 182564) | Deep subsurface microbial communities from Kolumbo volcano to uncover new lineages of life (NeLLi) - 2SBTROV12_ACTIVE470 metaG (SPAdes)... | ecosystem: Environmental > Aquatic > Marine > Volcanic... | reverse complement strand
GGTTGCCGACGAGGTCCTGGTCGACGTCGGTGGCCCAGGTCGGGTCGGAGGTGGCGGTGGTGGTGCCGGACGGGGTGGTGTCGGCCTGCTTTGTGGACTGGGACATGGTGCCTCAGGGGTGGTCGCACTGGCCGTCGGCGTTGTAGCCCCAACAGTCCAGGTCGCCGGCGGTGGTGATGCCGCAGGTGTGGTAGTGGCCAGCGGAGAGCGTGCTGAAGGTCCCGCCGGGGGGAGACGACTGGCCGTCGTTGTCCCAGCCCCAGCACTTCACGGTCTGTGTGCCCCACTCGATGCCGCAGCTGTGGTACATGCCGGCCGCGACGAACTCGATGCGGCCGCCGCCGTCGGAGGTCTGTCCGTAGTCGTTGTTGCCCCAGCACCAGATGTTGCCGCTGGAGTCGACGGCACAGCTGTGGATGCCGCCGGCGGAGATCTGGTACGCCTTGAAGCCTCCTGGCCAGCCGGATGATCCGGACTGTCCGTAGTCGTCCCGACCCCAGCAGGCGCGCTCGGTGCCAGTGGTCGTGTCGATCCCGCAGGTGTGGTCGTAGTAGCTGTGCAGGCCGTGGGTCGGGCTCCCGGAGGTGGTGGTCTGGCCGTGGGTGTTGTTGCCCCAGCAGGTGACCGACCCGGAGCTGGTGGTGGCACAGGAGTGCTGGTATCCAGCCGCGATGTCGTCGAAGGTGCCCGAGGGAGGCGTGGACTCGCCGTTGGCATCGTAGCCCCAGCAGACAGCGGTGCCGTCCGAGGCCAGGGCGCACGTGTGGCGGACTCCCGCGTCGACGGTCGTGTAAGTGCCAGATGGGACCGTGGTCTCTCCGTTCGAGCTGTTCCCCCAGCAGCTGACCGTACCGTCCAGGGCGAGGGCACAGCTGTGTCCCTCGCCGACGCTCACCTCGACCCAAGGGCATCCCGTGGTCATGCCGCTGGAGTCCATCGTGTCATCGCAGTCCGAGTCGTCGGCCGAGTACCCCGATGGTTCCTCACAGGCGGTCGTCGTGCTGTCGGGACTCCCGAAGCCGTCTCCGTCGCTGTCTTCGTACCAGACCAGATCCGGGTTCACCGACGCGTCGCCGTCGTCGCAGTCGTCTGTGTTGTCTACGTAGCCAGAAGGCTCCCCGCAGCTCTCCGTCGTGAACGAGGAATTCCCGTACCCGTCACCGTCGAAGTCCAGGTACCAGGTCTCTACGGCCCACACGCTGGCGTCGGTGTCGTCGCAGTCCGTGTCGTCGTCCGAGTACCCCGACGGCTCGCTGCAGCTGACCGTGGTCGACGTGGCGTCACCGTAGCCATCGCCGTCATCATCCGCGTACCAGGTCGCCGCGTCCGCCGAGTCGTCCTCCAGCGTGCTGCTGTCACAGTCGTTGTCCAGTCCGTCGCAGACCTCGGTCTCCCCGGGGTTGACGGTGACCTCGCCGTCGTCGCAGTCGGTCGCATCGGCCGTGTGCCCCGACGGCAGACTGCAGCTGAGCGTGGTGGAGGACGCGTCCCCATACCCGTCCCCGTCCCCATCCGCGTACCAGGTCGACGCGTCTGCGGAGCTGTCTTCCGGCGTCGACACATCACAGTCGTTGTCCACCCCATCGCAGACCTCGGTCTCCCCGGGGTTCACGTTCGCAGCGGAGTCATCACAGTCCGTGCCGTCGCTCACATAGCTCGACGGCTGCAGCTCCTCACAGTCCTCGTTCGCCGCCGACGGGTCGCCATACCCATCCCCGTCCGCATCGGCGTACCAAGTCACCAGCACACAGCTCACGCTCACCTCGGCGGTCGCGCTGACCCCGTCCTCCTCCCCGTCGTTCGGCGTCGCGGTGCAGGTCCAGGTCTGGTCCGTCTCGGTGTTTACCGCGGGCACAGTGTCGCCGGCGTGGTCGGTCGTGGCCGCGCTCCCGGTGAAGGCCGTGCCATCGACCTCCCAGGCGAAGGTGTAGGTCACGCTGTCGCCGTCGGCGTCGGCGCTGTCCAGGTCGACGAAGCACTGCAGGTCGTCGGTGCCGGGCACCGGGTCCTCGGGCAGCACGCTGATCGCAGGCGCTCCCGGCGGGCTGTTCACGATGGTGACGGCGCTGGAGGTGACCTCGCTGCCCCAGTCGGTGCCGTCGAAGGGGGTTGCGGTGCAGGTGACGGTGTCGCCCTTGGCCCAGTGTGATGAGTCAAGGTCCGCGTCGGTCACGCCGGGGTCGGAGCCGGAGACACTCCAGGTGTAGGCGTAGGTGACGCTGTCCCCGTCCAGGTCGGTCACGCTGCCCGGGGTGCAGGTCAGGGTCTCCCCCTCGACGGTTTCCCCGGTGGACACCACGGACACCGACGTCAGGGTCGGCGGGCTGTTGGAGAGGGTGACCTCGGTGCTCGCGGCAGCGCCGGTGGTGCTGCCGTCGGAGGGCGTCACGGTGCAGCGCACGACGTCGCCCGCCGAAGCGCTCCCGGCGGTCAGGGTCTCGCCGGTGCCGAGCACGCTGGAGCCCGAGGTCCAGATGACGCTGGAGCCGTCGGAGTCGCCGTCGTCGTCTGAGAAGGTCCAGGTGCAGCTCAGGTCATCGGCGCTGGTGGGGCTCTCCGGGGAGATGGTGACGTCGGTGACCGAGGGGGCTGTGTTGTCGATGGTGACGGTGTTCGAGCCCACCGCCGTCCCGGACTCGGTCCCGTCGTGAGGCGTGACCTTGCAGGCCACGCTCTGGCCCTTGTCGAAGTGGTCGCCGGTCAAGGTGCTGCCGGTCTCGGTGAGCCCGATCCCGTCGACGGTCCAGCCATAGGAATAGGTGAAGACACCGGTGCCGTCGGCGTCGGTGGTGGTGCCCGGGGTGCAGGCGAGCGTGTCGGCCTCGACGGCCGGGTCGGGACTCAGGGTGACGTCGGCCAGGACCGGGGCGGTGTTGTCGACCACCAGCACGGCCACCACGGCCTCACCGGTCTCGACGCCGTCGTCGGGGGTCACGGTGCAGCTGACCGTGTCGCCTCCGACCACGCCAGTGCCCAGAGTGGCGCTGGTGCCGACCGACACGCCGTTCACCGTCCACTCCAGGGTGCTCTGGTCGGCGTCGCCGTCAGCGTCGCTCCAGCCGGACCAGGCGCAGGTCAGGGTGTCGCCCGCCACGGCCGGGTCCGGGGAGATCGTGACGTCGGTGAGGGCGGGCCGGGTGTTGATGGTCAGCTCGGCGGAGGACACGTCGTCGCCGGCCTGCTGCCCATCGTGTGGGGTGACCGTGCACTGCACCACGCTGCCTTCGGCAAAGGCCCCGCTCAGGGTGGTGCCGGTCCCTGCCGCGACGCCGTCGACGGTCCAGGCCACGGTGCTGGCCTCGGTCTCGCCGTCGTCGTCGCTGTAGCTCCAGGAGCAGGTCAGGGTGTCGCTCTCGGTCGCCGGGTCGGGGGTGATGACCACGTCGGTGGCCACCGGCAAACGGTTCACGAGCAGGTTGACCTCGTCGCTGCAGGTGCCGCCCCGGGGGTCCATGGCGTCCAGGGTCACCAGGTGCCAGCCGGGGGAGAGGGTCGACGCGAGCACCGAGGTCTCTCCTGCGGTGTCCGGGTTTCCGGCCTTGAGCTCCCCGTCCAGGGACGAGGTCCAGGTGACGTCGACGTCCTCGGGGTCACCGTCGTCGTCGAGCACGGTGCCTTCGAAGTTCACGGCCTCCCCGTCTGCGACCACCGCCAGGTCAGCGGGCGAAGTGATGGCGCAGGTCGGCGCCACATTCTCCGCCAACACCTCGATGGTGACCGCTGCGGTGCCGGTCTCGCCGGCCGGGTCCTCGGCGAAGAGCTTCACCAGGTAGCTGCCCGGGTCCTCCAAGGTCACGGCCTGGAGCTCCAGTGAGCCGTCGGAGGACACCGGGACGTCCTCGATCGTCGTGGCCTCGGAGCCATCGGTGGGCTCGATGGACCACCTCACCGCCAGGTCCTTGTCGTCGTCGTCGTCGTCGGTTGCGCTGCCGCTGAGCTCGATCAGGTCGCCGGGCTCGAAGGTGGCGTCGTCGGACGGGCTGACTATCGTGACGATGGGCGCGTCGCTGGGCACGACCTCGAGGGTGAGGGTGGACGACGCGGTCGCGCCGAAGGGATCGGCCACGAACAGGGTCACCTCGACTGGACCTGCGTCCTCGAGGGCGACCGCGCAGCTGGTGAAGCCCGAGGCGTCGAAGGGCGGGGCGGGGTCGCAGCCCGGCAGAGAGTCCACGTACCAGGTGACCGTGAGGTCGAGGGCGGGGTCGTCGGGATCCCCGACCGTCCCGGTCAGCTCCACGGTGCCCGGGAGCACGGGGTCGCCGTCGCCGTGGCTGGTGATGGCCGGCGTGTAGGGCTCGGCGTTGTTGGCGGTGACCGAGCTGTCGCCGGTGCAGGCCAGCAGGAGCAGGAGCGGGGTCATGGCGGGTCTCGCGGAAGGCCGGGCTCATCAGGGTAACGCCCGGCTCGAGTGCAGCAGAGCAGGGGTTTCCCCGCCTCCTGCCAGCGCACGGCATCGCGGATACTGGGTCCGCGAGAGGTCCCCATGTCGCTGCTGCTCCCCTGGCTCCTCGGAGCCTGTGTCCTGCTCGATCCCGCCAGCCTGGACGATCTGGACGGCGACGGGTTCCTGTCCTCCGAAGACTGTGACGACGCGGATCCGGCGGTGAGCCCGGGCGCCGTGGAGATCTGGTACGACGGCGTGGACCAGGACTGCGACGGCAACGACGCCGATCAGGACGGCGACGGCCACACGCTCGGCGACGACTGTGACGACGAGGACGCAGCGGTGAACCCCGGCGCGTCAGAGTCCTGGTACAACGGCGTGGACGAGGACTGCGACGACAACGACGGGGATCAGGACGGCGACGGGTACGACAGCCTCCTGGTCGGTGGCGACGACTGCGTCGACAACGACGACGAGCTCGCCGAGCTTCAGGACTCAGACAGCTGGGCCTACACCGGCGCCATCACCCCCGCGGAGATCCACCCGGGTCGACAGGCCTCCGACGACACCTGCTACGACGGCCTGAACCTGGACTGCAACGTCTCCGAGCCGGCGGACGGCAACGACTTCGCCGACGACTACGAGACCGACTTCGACTGCGACCTGGACGGCTTCCACCAGGCGACCGACTGCGACGACGACGACCCGACGGTCTTCCCGGACGCCAGCATCGAGGAGGTCTGGTACAACGGCGTCGACGAGAACTGCGACAACAACGACGGCGATCAGGACCTGGACGGCTTCGACTCCTGGCAGGTCGGTGGCACGGACTGCTGGGACGACCCGAACGAGGTCCGCGCCGACTTCGACGCGCTCAACGGCTTCTCTCAGCCCGACGCAGACCAGGTGAACCCCGACGCGAGCGACACCTGGTACGACGGCATCGACTCGGACTGCGCCGAGGACGGCGACTTCGACGCCGACGGCGATGGCCAGACCACCGACGTCTACCGCGATCGCGACGGCACCCTCGGCACCGACTGCGACGACCAGGACGCTTCCTCCTACCTGTACGCGACCGAGTACTGCGACGATGTCGACCACGACTGCGACGGCCTGATCGAGACCGACGACGACGCCTTCGACGCCATCCAGTACTACTTCGATGCGGACGACGACGGCTACGGCACCACGACGGCCAAGAGCTACTGCCAGCCCGTCGACGAGTTCCGCGCCGACAACCCCGACGACTGCGACGACACCGACGCGGCCGAATACCCGGGCGCCGACGAGTACTGCGACGGCGACGACGACGACTGCGACGACGAGATCGACGAGGATGGCAGCGTCGACGTCGAGACCTGGTACCGGGACTTCGACGGCGACGGCTACGGCAACGAGAACAGCACCGACACCGACTGCTACGAACCCTCCGGCTACGTCTCCGATGACACGGACTGCGACGACGCCGACGCGGCCGAGTTCCCCGGTGCACCTGAGTTCTGCGACGGTGACGACGACGACTGCGATGGCGAGGTCGACGAAGACGACGCAGTCGATGTGGCCACCTGGTACGAGGACGCCGACAGCGACGGGTATGGAGATCCCTCGTCTACCGACGTCGACTGCTACGAACCCACCGGCTACCTCGCCGATGGCACCGACTGCGACGACGGAGACAGCAGTGTGAACCCCGGAGCCCAGGACTGGGTCGACGGCACCGACAACGATTGCAACGGGGTCTTGGACCAGGTCTTCGACAGTTCGGCCGCCGCGGTCTTCTACGGCGAGGACCCTGGCGACTATGCAGGAACCACGGTTGCAGGAGGCGACGTGACCGGCGACGGCGTGCCGGACCTGCTGATCGGTGCGCCGGATGGGTCCTGTGGGGGCGTGTACGTGATCGACGGGCCGCCGCCCGAGGGTGGATACAAGCTGGACGACAGCGTGCTCAGCGGGTCGGTGACGAGGGTGGCGAGTGACACATGCACGGACCTCTGGGGGCACGAGCTGGCCATGGCCGGAGACCTGGATGGCGACGGCTTCGATGACCTGTTGGTGGGCCACCACGGCCGGGACTCCTACCTCAACAACGGTGGGGCGGTCAGCCTGATCTACGGGGCAGATCTGGCCCACGACACCGCGGACAACGTGCGTTCGGTGATGCTCTTCGGAGAAGGTGAGGACGACGCCTTCGGCTACGCCATCGACGCTGGAGACGATCTCGACGGCGACGGTCAGCCCGATCTCGTGGTCGGAGCGACGGGCACCTCGGTCGACGACGGAACGGTCTATGTGATCGACGGGGCGGTCTCGAGCACCTCGGGCCGGCCGGTCGACGACGTCGCCACGGCCACGCTGCTCGGCATCAGCAGCTACGACGAGGCTGGCTACTCGGTCTCTTCCAAGGTCGACCACGACGGCGACGGCCAGATCGACCTCCTGGTCGGTGCCGTCGGCGAAGACGCGGGAGGCAACAGCGAGAGCGGCGGGGTCTACGTCGTGTTCGGTCCCGTGCCGACCGGTACCATGGGCCTTGTCGATTCCGACCTGACCTTCCAGGGCGAAGACGCTCAGAACTACCTGGGCACCGGTGTCGGCGGCGGAGACCTCGATGGCGACGGCTACGACGAGGTCCTGCTCGGAGCGACCGGCAACGACGACGGTGGCACCGACGCGGGCGCCCTCTACATCTACCAGGGCAGTGCGTCGCCGAGCGCAGGCCTGGTCAGCGCCGCCGACGCCAAGTGGCTGGGCGAGGCCGGCGACCAGGTCGGCTGGACCGTCGACGGCACGGTCGACTACGACTGCGACGGTCAGGTCGACGTCCTGATCACCGGCTACAAGGCGAGCAATGGCTCGGTCAGTCAGACGGGTGTGGTCTGGCTCGTCTCCGGCGGCACGGTCTCCACCGGCACCCACGATCTCGACGCGGACGCGGACCTGGCCCTGTATGGCACCAGCGACGACGCCCTGCTGGGCCACGAGCTCGCCTCCCCCGGCGACGTCGACGGCGACGGCTGCGACGATCTGATCGTCGGCGCCCGGGGCTATGACCTCGGAGGCGCCAACCAGGGCGCCGCGTTCTTCTTCTACGGCGTGGCCCGGTAGCGGCCCCCTACCCCAACACCAACCACCCCAACACCACCGTCACCACCACCAGCACCGGCACGACCGCCCAAGCGGACAGCCGCTCCTGGGCCGGTGGCGTCACGGGCACCACGGGACCTGCCGTCTCGGGGGCCTGACGTGTCCCTGGCGCCGGAATCGGCCGAGTCGGCGCCACCGGCTGGGTCGCAGGCTTCGGCGGCGGCGGCAGCTGAGGCCCCTCGGACACCAGCCCGCTCCGCAGCGTGCCCCGCAGCTGCCGGCCGATCAACCCGCCACCCGAGCGCCCTCGGAGGCGCTGCATCGAGAGCAGTGCAGGGACCTGGCTCTTCGCCCAGCGCACGAGTGGCCCCGGGTCGCAGCGCAGGCTGGCGGCGAGCTCGGCCGGGGTCGGACGATCGGTCACCTGCCACGCCAGCGCCCGGAGCAGCTCGGCCTGGACCGCCGACGAGACCATCTTGCTGTCCCGCACGGCCTGGTGCACCCGACCCTGTCCCGCCGGCCCGCTCCCGGGCTGGGGCAGCCGCTCGCCGCGCACCAGCTCGTAGAACAGGGCGCCCAGCCCATAGCTGTCGAGTCTCGGGTTCGGAGGCCCGGAGCACGGTTGGGTCGGACCGGAGCGGGCGATGTCCTTCATCCGGATCCCGCGGGAGAGCGCCTGGCGGTCTGCGAAGTGCCCCTTGCCCTGCCCGAGGTCGACCAGGACCACCTGCCCGTCTGCCTGCAGGATGACGTCGTCGGGGTTCAGCCCGCGGTGCACCAGGTGCAGGGGCTCGCCCTGGGCGTTCGGTGCGGTGTGCAGGGCGCCCAGGAGCTCGGCCAGGGACGCGACGACGCACCGGGCCAGGTCCGGCGGCAGGCGACGATGCTGGGAGAGCACCCGGTCCAGCGAGACCCCCTCGACGGGGTCGACGACCGCGGTCAGGGCGCCGTCCAGCCGAGTCGGTCCGTGGCCGCGCACGAGCCCGGGGTGGGAGAGGTGGGTCAGCAGCCAGGCCTCGTCGGCCAGGCGGGCCTCGCGGTCCGGCGAGGGATCCTGGAGGATCTTCATGACGAAGCGGCGGTCCTCGACCAGGGACCGGACCTCGTAGGCCCGCACGAGACGACCACTGCCGAGCAGGGCCTCCACGACCCAGGTGAGCGGTGCGTCGGGGTTCAGGGCGGGCTGGCGGGCCGCAGGGGCCGGGACGCCGATCGCCAGGGGCCCCTGCTCGCCGACGAAGTCCCCCCGGAGCCAGCTCCCGGTGCTCGGGCCCGAAGGTGCAGCTTGGCGGAAGCGGTGGGGATCGGCGCTCGCCAGGGGCCCAGGCAGGGCGTTGGGCCCGGGCAGCTGCTCGCGGTCGTCGGTCGCCATGCCCTGGAGCATAGCGCCGCGCTATCCTCCCGTGCCCTCCGTGGAGCACCATGCTCGGCCTCCTGCTGTCGCTCGCGACCCCCGCCCTCGCCGACTGTCCCGCCACCTTCCAGCAGGTGATGGCCACCAGCGAGCAGGTTGTGGTCGCCTATGAGCAGGCCAATGCCTCGAAGTTCGAGACCGCCTACCGCGACCTGCGCACCGAGCTGGACTGCCTGGAGGCGGTGCTCGAGCCCGCCGAGGTGCGCACCCTGCATCTTGTGCGGGCCCTGGCGGCCTGGACCCAGGGCGACGCAGACGGCACCCGAGCCGCCCTGGGTTCGGTGGCTGCCCTCGACCCGGAGTTCGACCTGCGGACCGAGGTGGCGGTCTACGACGCGGGCCTGATCGCTCTCGCCGAGGAGACCCTGGACGCCCCTCCCATGGTCACCACGATCACGTTGCCGGTGGTGCCGTGGTCGACCTGGCGGGTCGATGGCCAGGATGGGGCGGACACCGGCGGCCTGACCCCGGTGGGTCGGCCGGTGCTCCTGCAGCTGATCAACTCGAACACCGGCCAGATGCGGTCCTTCTACCTGGAGCAGGGCGGCCTGCCCGAAGGCTTCGAGACGCCGGAGTCCGCCGGTCTGCTGGCCTGGAGCCGTGAGTCCTCGAAGCCACGCGACGATCAGAAGAGCAGCACGCCCAAGGAGCCTCGGACCCCGCGAGAGCGTGAGGCCGGTGGTCTGCACCGCCCCCTCGCCCTCGCCGGTGGCGCCGCCGCGGTGCTGGGTGCCGCGGGACTCGGGCTCGCCTGGTACAAGAAGACCACCTTCGAGGACTGCGTGAACCAGCTGACCGTCGGCGGGACCTGCGACCGGACCCGGGACGACTTGGAGCTCGACTACACGGTGAACCGCGCGGCAGGACTCAGTGGCTATGGCCTGGTCGGCGTGGCGGGCGTGCTGGGCATCGGGGCGGTGGTGACCTGGCGGTTCTGACGGCGCGGGTCAGGCCCGATCCTACTGACAGAACGAGGTCGTGCCCGCCGCGGACGTGCACCGACTCTTGGCCTTGGCCACGTTGATGCCGGACTCCTTGGCGAAGTCGTACCACTCCTTGGCGAAGGTCTTGGCCAGGCTCTGCGCCTTGTCTCCCTGGATCTTGTCCATCGGGCTGCGCGTCTCCAGGTACTTCTTGTCCTTCTTCTCCCAGTCCGCATAGGCCGAGTCGGCCCGGATCTGCAGCAGGTTCGACGTCCACTGGGACGCGTAGCGGTCGTCGAATCTGTCCCGGTTCTCCAGGGCCCGCTCCGCCCATCGGATCGCCTCGCTGTAGCGGCCCCGGCGCTTCAGCTTGAGGGCATAGGCGTAGCAGATGTCGGCGTCGGCCTGGGTGAAGTCCTTGAGGTGGCGCTCGGCCAGCCGCATGAAGTCGGTGTCGTTCTTGGCAGCCTGGGCGTTGACGAGCAGGACCTTCGAGATCTCGACCTTCTCGGTCTGCTTCGAGGCCTTGGACAGGAGGCCTTCGAGGCACTTCTTGTCGAGACCGCCGAGCTGACCCATCACAGCCTTGGACTGCATCTGGTCGGGCTCGCAGCCCGAGCTCCTTGGAGCCGGCGGCGGGGTGGGGTCTGTGCCGGGGTCGGCCGGCTTCTTGCCACCCGAGGAGCCCTTGTTGGCGCTGCCCTTGGCGCCCGAGCCCCGCTTCGAGTCCTCGACCTTGCCCTGGGCGACCCGGTTGGGGTCTTCGGGCGAAGGGATCGGCGGTGGGCTGGCCTGTTCGCCGATGCGCACGGCATAGGTGCTGATGCCCCGCTTCAGCTCGTCGAGGGTCCAGTCGAGCACGCGCTCGCCGTCGGCCTTGGTGCCTTCGCACCGCCCGGGCAGGCCCACCAGCTGCAGACTGGAGCTGGCGCCGGCTCCGAGCTCCACGCCGGTGGGCAGGGTGTCATCCCCCCCGGCTGTGCAGGCCACGGTGACGGTCTGGTCCAGGGTGTTGGTGACCTGGAGCGTGTAGGTCGGGGGTTCCTTGTTGCTGAGCAGGAAGACGACCAGCGCCAGGGCGCCCAGCAAGGCAGCGCCGGCCCCCACGAGCATGCCCCAGGGCCGTTGCACCGGGGGTGGGGCTAGGCCTGGTGGGGGGCGCAGGTCCGGAGGCTGGGTCGGCGGCTGGGCCGCCGGAGCTGCAGGGGGCACGGGCTGCGGGGCCGAAGGGGTCGGTTGGGGCCTCGCGGGTGCGGCCTGCCGGGCGGGCGTGGGCGTGGCCGGACGTTGCGTCCACGCGGGCTGGCTTGCAGCGGGCTTGGGAGACGGGGGGGCGGCGCTCGGTCCCGTCGGGATGAACTGGGTGCCTGGCGGCGTGTCCGGCGGAGGCTTGACGGCGGCGCCCGTGTCCGGCCCGAGGATCTTCATGGGGCGCGGGCGTGGCGCGTGGAGCTCCTCGTCCCGCAGGCGCATGCGCTCGCCGGGCACCAGCATCTCGGTGGCGTCGTCTCCCCAGGTGGGATCCCCCGGGCCCCCGAGGGACATCTCGCTCGACACCCCCAGGTTTCGCCGGAAGATGCGCAGCATGGCCTTGGCGTCGGCGAACCGGGCCGAAGGTTCCCGCCGAGTGGCGGTGTGGATGGCGTCCGCCAACCACTTCAAGCGCTCGGGCAGGCGACCGCCCAGGTGCGGGATGTCGGTCTGGGTGTGCAGGGCGAAGTACGCCTGCCAGCCGCTGTTGGAGAACAGCGCAGGCTTGCCCATCAGGCCCTCGTACAGGCAGAGGCCGAGGGCATAGACATCCGAGCGGGGCGAGGCGTCTTCGCCCTTCCACAGCTCCGGGGGCAGGTAGGCGGGTGAGCCGACCACGAGATCCGGAGAGGTCAGGCGAGCGGCGTCGGCGGCCTTGGCGATGCCGAAGTCGAGCAGCTTGGCTTCGGAGCGCGTGAGGATGATGTTGGGGGGCTTGATGTCCCTGTGGACCACGCCGCGGCTGTGGGCGTACGACAGGGCGCTCAGCAGCTGGTGCCCCATGGCGGCGACGCGATGGAAGGGCATCGGGCCGTCGTTCATCACCACGGTGTCGAGGGTCTCCCCCTCGATGAACTCCATGACCAGGTAGAGGTTCTCGTCGTCGCTGTAGACGTCGTGCAGGGCCACGATGTTGGCGTGTCGCAGGCGATCGAGGATGCGCTGCTCCTGGAAGAGGCGGCGACGCACCTCCTCGTCGCCTGCGAACTGAGGCAGGAGCGCCTTGATCGCGACGGTCCGGTCCATGTTCAGGTGGACCGCCTTGTAGACCACCCCCATGCCGCCGCGGCCGATCTCCGCTGTCACGCGGTAGTTCCCAATGACGTCGCCCAGCATTCCTCTGCCTCGCGGGGCAGGAAAGTATCACGGGCCGCGCGACCGCCTCCCGGCAAGAGGGACCCGCTCTGCCCCGGACGGGATGCTTCAGCGACTTCTCGCGCTGAGCGTCGAGCGGGGGCGTGCCCGTTGACGCTGGCCGTCGGTGCCTGCGGTCAGCTCCGGGGGGTCCAGCTGTGGCGCTGGGGCAGCACCCCGGGTCGAACGCGACGGTCCAGTTCGCACCCCCCGGCGAGTGCGACACTGCGTGTCCCCAGCGGCCCTCCCAAGGGTGGTGTCGGGCCAATTTGGCCTGAATTCAGGGGCCTCAGGCCTCGGTGCGTCGCACTCGGGTGGGGGTGCGCACGCGACGGTCGCGTTCGACCCGGGGTGCTCCCTGGCACCCCGGTCAGCGCCGTCAGCACCCGATGCGCCTACTCCACATAGCCCAGCGCCCGCAGCGCCTCGAGCTCCCCCTGGGGCAGAGCCAGCGCCCCCGCCGTGGCATCGAGCGCTGGCAGCCTCGGCACCAGCCGCGCAAGGTCTCCAGGCCGGTCCAGCGGGGCCGCCATGCCGGGGTCCGAAGCCAGGTCGTAGAGCGCGGGCTCGCCGGGCCCGGAGATCACAGCCAGTGGCCCGTCTCGCACCAAGGTCTGCCCTGTCCCATAGACACCGCCCAGGGCGTCCGCCAGGTGGGGCCTGGGCCACGCCGCGGCGACGAGTTCCCCCGGTCGTGGCGACCCCGACAACAGCGTCCACGACGGCTCGCTCAAGCCCGCAAGCGCCAACAAAGTGGGGTACAGGTCCTGGAGCATGACCGGCGCATCCCGGTGCTTCCCTTCCGGCACGCCAGGCCCGGCCAGGACCAACGGCACCCGCGTCAGCTCCGGCCACACCAGGGCGCTGTGCTCCAGACCGCCGTGCTCGCCGAACAGCTCCCCGTGGTCACTGGTCACAGCCACCACACCGTCCGGGTGCGCAGTCCACCACGCATCCAGCAGCCTGCCCAGGTGGCGGTCGACCTGGTGGAGTTCGCCTTCGTAGAGCGCCTGGGCCAGGGCCAGCTGGGCGGGGGGCAGCGGGTCCAGGCCGTGCCGGATCACGGCCGACGGTTCGCTGGCGTGCCAGCTCACGCCCTCCCCTTGAAGCAAAGGCGCCAGGGCTTGATCGTCGAGCTGGGGGGCCAGGTGACGGGTCTCGTCTGTCAGCTGATACGGCCCGTGGGCGGTCATCAGGTTCACGAACATCAGCTCTCGGGGCCCGCCCATGGCCGCCACGGCCGCGTCGACCACCGCTGCGTCCTCGCGAGCGAAGACCACCGGCGCGAACCCTCGGGTGAGGCCCAGGGGCTCGGCCAGGAGACGGTTGGCCACATAGGCCCCGGCTTCGTAGCCCCCCGCCACGAAGCGCTCGGCGAGGGTCGGCAGGTTCGGGTCCATCGGCGTGACCAACAGCGCCTCGCGCAGCGCCATGCCCTCGTCTCGGGCGGCGGCTCTGGCACCGTGGTCCCTGGGCAGCAGGCCCGTGAACAGGCTCGCGTGGCTGGGCCAGGTCCAGCTCCCGGGCGCGGTGACGTCTTGAAAGGTGAGCCCGCGGGCTGCCAGGGCGCCCAGGTTCGGCGCCCGGCCAAAGGGGTCGTCGCCTCTGGCGAGCAGGTCTGCCCGGACCGTGTCCAGCACCACCACCAGCACGCTGGGCGGCGGCGCGGGCGGGGGTGCCTGGGGCGGTGCCGGGTCCGCGCTCAATCCGCAGCCCACCAGCCACAGGCCCACCACGTCAACCGATCCGGAGCACGAGCTCACGCACCCGTGCGGGACCGGGCGGCAACGTCACGTGCACCTCGAAGCCCCGTCCTTGGGGCCTCACGCGAATTCGGGCGCCCCGTACACCGGCCCGGGACAGCTCCCCCTGGGCAGCGAGCTCGATCCGGCTGGCCAGCGCCGGGCCCAGGTTCTGTCCCATCACGGCCTCGTCGACCGCGGCCCGCAGCCGGGCCTCCAGGTCGTCAGACGCCATGGACCAGCGCCAGCTGTCCATCGTACAGCCGACGGATGTCGTCGATCTGGTACCGCAGCATCACCAGCCGATCGAAGCCCATGCCAAAGGCGAAGCCCTTCCACTCGTCCGGGTCGTGGCCTGTCGCACGAATGACGTTCGGGTGAACGAGCCCGCAGGGGATCACCTCGATCCAACCTGTCTTCTTGCAGATCGAGCAGCCCTTTCCGTCACAGAAGATGCAGCTGATGTCCAGGTCCAGCCCGGGCTCGACGAAGGGGTAGAAGGCCGGCCGGAACCGGGTCTTCAGGGTGCGGCCGAACAGGTGCTGGACGAAGCCCTCGAGGGTGGCCTTGAGGTGACCCAGGGTCACGTCCCGATCGATGTACAGGCCTTCGGTCTGGTTGAAGAAGGCCCCGTGGGTGGCGTCGATGGTCTCGTGGCGGAAGCAGCGGCCGGGCGCGATGATCCGCAGAGGCGGCTCGCGGGTCT
>Ga0209992_10003022_pt1 | contig 14662 bp, 16 predicted proteins | sample 2SBtaG_2_FD_182564 | JGI IMG/M metagenome (GOLD analysis project Ga0209992, IMG submission 182564) | Deep subsurface microbial communities from Kolumbo volcano to uncover new lineages of life (NeLLi) - 2SBTROV12_ACTIVE470 metaG (SPAdes)... | ecosystem: Environmental > Aquatic > Marine >... | reverse complement strand
TTCCGAGTTGAAATTTACCACCAGTGGTGAACTGGCGAGGTACTAACCCTAGCCACGCGCAGAACTGGCGGCTATTTTTGAACAATCGAGGGTCAGGCACATTGGCTGTAACAGCTTTTTACGTGACAATGTTTTTCTAAGAACAAACTTTCCATAAGCATTCATACCAACAAGAGAGCATGAATTTTTTGCTAAATCAATACCAAGTGTTTTAATGTTATTCATGATGGATTCTTCTTATTTGAGTGTCGCACTTTAAACATGGCACAAGTGCCTAGAAAGGGGGAGTCCATCTCATTCATAAGTTGCTTATGGAGAACATATTGAACACTAGAGTTATTGAGGTAGTTGATTACGATTCAAATTGGCAGAAAGCTTTTGAAACTGAAAAAATACTGCTTACTAAAGCGATCGGTGTTAACGCTATTAAGGTTGAGCATATAGGTAGCACATCAGTTTTAGGTTTAGCTGCAAAGCCTGTTATTGATATTTTAGTTGAAGTTTGAAGCTTTAAAGAATTAGATGCTGCTAATACAAAGCTTGAAGCACTTGGATATAAGGTTAAAGGTGAAAATGGTATTTCTGGTCGCCGTTATTTTCAAAAAGGTGGTAACCAGCGCAGCCATCAAGTTCGTGCTTTTCAAACAAATGACACCAATCTAGTTCGGCACATAGCGTTTAAAGAGTATCTAATTGCTCACCCAGAAATTGCCACGGAGTATAGTTTTGTAAAAAAAATGCCATTTTAAAGTGTAAAAATGATATTAATATCTATGTGGCACTAAAAAACAACTTCATCAAGAAGCAAGAAAAATTAGCTGTAGAGTGGTTCGGCAGTTAACCAGTGATTAAAAGGGACATAAAACGCTTAGTTTGCGCTCCATCGTATCTAATTTTAGCTAAGCATTTATACTCATTAGTAATGCGTTATTTCTTTATGAGACACCTTTTTATAATTTTACTAATCTACTTTGCTGATAAGTCATTTTCTTTGTCAGAAAAGTGAAATAGTTATCTAGAAGCCGGTTGCTAATCTCGAGTGGGCTTCTCCTGATATCGACGATGAAATTAATGCTTTGGTTTTCACATAATGTAAATTAGATAAAAAACTTGATCTGGCCGCGATTGCTACGAGGCAGTTGACTATAAGAGTGTGGTGCTTAGAGTCTTTACAGCGTTCTTTCTTGTTATCGGTCTCTCAATAGAAGAGCCTCTCCTTGATCGAACTACCGTAAAAGAGGTTTTAGTTATTGCTAAAGCCTAAATTTCACCTTACCCTAAATCGGTAAAAAATAATAATTAAAACGTTTATCTTATCAGTGCTTGGCATTTAAGAGAGAGGCTAGTGAAAATGAACACTTTATTTAACATAGAAAAACTCGACATAGTTATTGCTCTTTTATTAATTATTATCCTCACTAGCTTTCTTAAATTCATTTTTAATATAATGCAGCGGAACCTATCTGGCGCAAGCCAAGCACAAACAATCAATATGTTGATAGATAAAGGTTATTATGATGTGGCGATGCGTAAATGCGAAAGTTTCATCAGTAAAAGGCCGTGTGATGCCAATCTTCTCTGGTTGAGAGCCACTTTGTACTTTAAGTTAGATCAAAAGGATAAGGCTATGTCTGAATTTCTTAATTTGATAATAACCGAGCCTCTATGGAGAGAAGATGCTCAAAAGTATATAGATGCAATGAACAATGAAGTTCAACGTTAAATTAAGGGTTTTTATTATTTCAACCTATAAAAATCATAAGCCAATACATAACTTGAACTTTAAAATATAGATTCTAATCAAACAGTTCTTAAAGGCGGCCTAGATGGTTAAAGATACTGAAAGCTTGACTAATTTCGGATTTGTAGATTTAGCCTTAGTGTTGATTTTTTCTTTGCTGATCTTACAACCAAAAGTAACCGAGTCAGCAATCAATCTTAAAGTGGGTCAAGTTGAGTCATTATCATATTGGGGTAAGAGACATACTTCTGCGATTAAAATAGAACTAACATCTGATGGGTTTATCTATTTTAAAGGAGAGAAAGCCCGTATTCAGCTAAATGATATTATTACTATTCAAAACTATATTGATAATCGGTTGGCAGAATACCCAACCGATAGAGTTTGGATGTTTGTAAGTGATAATATTGAAATGAAATATGTGATGCAAATTTCAAATTTATTTAACAAGTTTGGCATTCATCGTATTGCTGTCACCAGTTTATAAATCATTGAACAGGGAGAGTATGGAGTGGTGAGCTTACTTCTTAATGAAAAGTTAGTTCTATTCTTGTTCTGTTTTATTAATTTTATTTTATTGCTAAAAGTAGATGTCTTTGACAACAGAATTAAAAGTTAATTTGTTTTTGTTCAATTGATCTATGACTCGTCAAATGAAAATCTGTAAGGGTGTTATTCTACTTTTGAATAGTCACCAGGCATTTTGCATGCGTTATTTCATCTCATTGTATCACTACGGTTGAAAAAATTAATGTGCGTGTCTAGTGATATCAATGCATAAAAAAAAGCTCCTTAAATGGAGCTTTTGTTTTATATGATGAGGTTTACTCAGCTAAGCCTAACACCTCGAGTCTTTGTTTAGCCAGTAAATATCTTGCTCTAACATCTTCGATTTGTTCTTGAGTCAGTTTCTTTCCAAGTGTGCGCAAACCGCCTTCAGCATCGTTATGGTGAACACCAAATGCAAACTTTAAATACTCTAAAAGTAATGGTTGCGCGTCTAGGTATGAGATAGAGTTCATTGCTTGAGAAATTTTGTTAGCTTCTGCCCATTGCCCATTATTTACATACTCTTGCATCGTAACGCTTGCTTTAGGGAAGATACAACCGACACCAGTAATGCCGCCGCATGCACCTGCCAGACCTGCGTGAACAGTAACAGTATCGACGCCAGCTAATACTTTTAATTCTCTGTTTTCTAACATTAACGTTTCTATAACTGATACGTCAGTGGTTGAGATTTTAAGCGCTGCTACTTCTGATAAAGCTGCAAGTTTCATAAGTAATGAAGTTGAAAGTGCATGATAGCCAGCAGCATCTGGATTATTATATGGCATGATCGATACACCAGCTTCTTTTGCAGCAGACGCTGATAACGCGTAGTAGTCATACATTTCATCTTCTGATGGTGTAACATCTGTTTTTGGCGGCATCACCATGACAGTATCAACGCCAACTTTTGCTAATTCTTTAACGATTTCGGCTAATTCTTCTTTTGTTTCTGCTGCAGCACCACTAATTAAAGGTACATTAAACTCTTTGGCTACTTCTGAAAGTGAAGCAAGTAAAGATAAGCGTTGTTCATTGGTTAAATAACTGTTTTCGCCAAGTGTACCTGAGCCTACTAGACCACCCATGCGAGTTCCTGCTTTGCCTTCAACTTTTAAAATATCTGCCGCATATTTTTGTGTTGCGGCTAGATCAATTTCTAAAGCGCCAGACTCAGACTCTTTTAACCATGTAAAAACGGCTGGCATAACCGTATAACGCCAATCTGTACTGTTTGTTTGCATCGTAATACCTTAAAGAATAAAAAACGTATCATAAATAATATCGTATAAAATATACAATATTATTGTAGCACCTAAATTGAAATCAGCAAAGCATGAGTTTTGAGTTGGCTTGTACTCTTCATTCTTTATATGAAGCGTACCTTATAGAATGTGATACGAACGGATTTATATAAAGAATACACGCAAAAGCAATAAGTTAGACATTATTTTTTTGCAAGAAAGCTTTTATAAATATCCAATATTAGGTACTTTATTAAGAGTAACGTTAAATATCATTATTTAATTCAGACGCATACAAACCACTTTCATTTTTAAGTTTTAGACTGAGTTGTAATAAATACCTTAAGGAAAAAAGATGAATACTTTAATATTTGCATCAGGGATCTTGGCGCTCTTCACGGTATTAGTTCATGTAATTGCAGGTAAAATTAATTAGAATCATCATTATGAATGCTGTCTCACGTCCGTTTAGCAAAATGCAAACCAGTGCACTTTTTTTTGTGTTCTTGATTACATTTGTGCCATTTTTATTAATTCCCTTAGGACCATATTCACTTTTATATGCTGTTTTTTTAGTTTTCATGTCCCCGATACTCGAATCCGTGTTGCTCACACCCTTGTATAGTTGTATTGGCAGGTTTAAATACCTTTCTCCATTATTAATATATACAGAGTCAAATTCTGAACTTCATTTACATGTTGCCTCTATCTATGACTACTTAATCAATATAGAGCGACACGAATATGGACATAAAGCGCAACTTAAAGTTTTAAAAGGGATTCTCGATGGGTTAAATGAGTTATGTAAACGCACTGAGCAGGGCGAGCTAGAACCTGAAAGAGCAATATTTGCAACATCGTATTTTTTTAACGCTAAAAGTGCCCAGAAATTAGGATTTAAAGAAGTTGAAGCGAATGATTTAGAAGTGTTTAATTTATACCTCTCATATTTTTCATTAGCTATCCGACTCAGCATGACTAAAGGTAAAACAGAATGTCCTAAACTAAGTGAAATAAAAAAGATCAGAACGACTTTAGGTGAATTGCTACAACACAAAAGTGCTATCGAAAGAATGCTTAGGCATGTCGAAATTCGTCTCAACAGATTCAATGAAGCTCATCTCTAATGTCAAAAATTGAAATACGACGCTTTTTAAAAGATATTTGTAAACACTTTCCTGAAGCTACTCCTTTAATGGAACAGCATGAAAAATGGGCTTATAGCTATCGACTTGAAGCTTTTTCTGAGTTGATCAAGCATGCCTTCAATTCAGGCGATATCGACAAAACAGTCTCTTATTTGAACTATATGAGTAATAAATTTGAGTCGGCTTCAAATATCGAAGCTGTGTATATAGATGTTTATTATGTTGAGCATTTATTTTTTTCTTGTACTGCTGAAGCCATTGATTTTGGCTGGCCATTGGTCCCTAAAAATTTACAGCAGCTGTACATAAACTTTCATGGTGGCGCACCAAATAAAAAACTTTAAATTGATTAAATATTGATTGTTTTTAAAGGTTTTTTATATACGATAGCCAATTCGAGATTAACTCATTTTTAAAAGAGGAATTGATGAGTAAAACTAAAAAATATCAACACGACCATCATCGTGGTGAGATAAAAGATAATGCGATTAAGGCGCTTGTCACAAGCGTGTTGTTTAAGAGTAAAGTCGAAAAGCCTAAAAAAGGTAAGGGCAGTTATCAACGTAGCAATAAACATAAAGGCCGAGAGCCTTACCTTAAGGCAGCCTAAGCTTTAAGATAAGGTTTTTGTTATATAGACAAGGATATTCTATGTTTATTGTGTCTTTGAGTTACTGTGCACTGCTTAGCGTCATTGATAAATTTGTTCCTGAGCTTAAAGCGTTTCTAGAGATACATTATGTCAACGGCAACTTCATTTTGTCAGGCCTTAAGAACCCAAGAGTAGGTGGTTTGAACATTTCTACAATTAAAGATAAAAAGCAGTTAGACGAGGTGATTGCACAAGGCCCATTTTTTATTGAAGCACTAGCGGATCATGAAATTACAGAAATTGAACCGACAATGGCTGCGCAGCCATTGGCGTTTCTTATCCAAGATTAATTTGATTTTTATATGCGTATTTAAATCATTTTAACTTTAGGTAATTATTCAACTAGGAGCAATTCTACTACTTCCTTGTTGGCAACTTGCCTTTTTGTCACTAACAGTTTGTTGTTCTTTATATCCGAGATGTTGTCGGTATTCTTACCAAGTGTCGTAATTTTTTCAAAATCTTTAGTTTGTATATCATAACGCCAAACTTGATTTTGGTTGTTTATGCCATAAATTTTATTATCTTTATTAAAGAATCGTTTGTTATCACCGCCTAACATATCCAGTGTAGGGATAGGTTGATACTCTATCGCGCTAGAAATCCAAAATTTATCCATATGATCGGTGAATACAATTTTGCTAGAGTCTGTTTTTGTTGCCCAGTTAACACGCTTGTCTGTCAGTTTTTGCACTACGCCTGAAATTAAATCTACTTGAGCCAGTTTCTTAACTCCATTGAACTGTGCAAATACCAATGCAGAGTTTTCATTATCGTCCCAGTGTAACAAAGCAAGTATGGGTAAACTTGTTTTTATAGATGTTTGTACTTTATCTAAAGAAACATTAAATAACGTACTATTTGCGCTCATTAATATATTTTTACCATCGCTAGACCATTTAATACCAGTGACATAGCTGTCTGTTGGTAAATGACTAAGTTGCGTGGTCGTACTTCGATTTGTTACCCATACTTGTTCGTCACGCGAGCGTTCGGATACAAAGGCAACATAATTGCCGTTTGGTTGATAAGTTGCACTATTTTCAGCTGTATTTGACCTAGAAATAACACTAGATGGACCATCGTTTAAGTCGACTGAAATGATATCGCTATCATATACCCCTTTTATAACCAGGCCTCTTTCACCATCAGGATGAAACATTGGACTCGAGAAAGGCTCGTCTACTGGAATACTGATATTCTGTACTTCGCCTTCAAATGTCATTGAAAACAATTGTCTCCCTGTACTAAAAATTAATGTATTTTCAATAGGTGAAAAGTTAGGACGAATAAAACGATAACCTGAAATTTCTGACGGTAAGTCAATAGGGTGGCTAGAAATCAGCTCGCCATTAGGTTTGATCATATCTATATAGTATTGACTATCTTCTTTAATACTCGTGACTGCAAGTAAATTATAGCTTGGCGAATAGTCGTAGTGATAAACAAAGCCATCATGGATCACTTTACTTTGACTTTTATTATTTTCAAAACTCACCAGTTGCCAACGTTCAGTGTGTCTTTGCATAAGGGCGATATTGTCATTGTTCATCCAATAGGGTCGTCTAATCTCAGAGTTTTTACACTCTAGGATTAAATCCATTTCTTGCGGTTCGTTTAACGCTTTTTCGAAATCTAGACTCATAAGTTGATAGCATTTTTTCTGAGTTATAGGCTCACCACAGTCAACGGTTCGGATAACAATAATTCTCGTCCCGTCTTTTGAGAAGCGTTGTTGTCCATAGATATCCATGTTTTTACTGAGTTTATATTCTTGCTGTGTTTCTAGGTTTTTCGCCCAAATATCGTTAATACATTCTTCCTCTGAGTAACGATGAAAAATTATGTACTTACCATCTGGCGAATAAATACTGGCTAATTCTTTACCGTCTGTTGCGGTGAGGGCTCGGATCTGCCCTATTGCAAAGGGTTTTGATGGTTGTGCAGTAAAGTAATAACCACTTATTAGTAAAAGGAGCAATAACATAAATACAGACAAAACGAGCGTATTGCTCATCAATGGCTTATTAGAATTTTCTTCAGAACTATCGCTTTGATCAACTTTATCAATATGACCTAAAGATGTGTCTTCAGGTTCTTGTTTTTGGAAGTGTATAGCATGCTCTTCTTTGGTGAGCCAATGTACGTTCTGCTCTAAGCAGTAACCCTGTTTTGCATGGGTTTTAATATAAGTTTGCTCTTTACCATCATCACCTAATGCTTTTCTGAGCTGGGCGATACTGCGTTGTAATGTGTTAGGTGAAACAACAGTGCCTTGCCATATGTTATCTAACAACTCGTCCTGACTAATCACTTTGCCTTGATTCTTGGCTAAATAAGTCAGTACAGCAAGGGCTTTTGGCGGAATAATTTGAGGCTCTTTATTTTGCGTAATTTGATTACGAGAGAGGTCGATAATAAAATCGCCAATTTTATATTGTTCTGCCATGCCAGCTCAAAGTGATAATAAGAATTAAGTTACTTATTAATAGAGTACCTCTGGGACTTATAAAAGGCAATTTCCTAACCAGTTGATTTGTATGCTTTTAAAAAGTATCAGATAAACGTCAGTAGAAAATCATTGTCAGTTCATGTGTTTTTAACTGTTTTTAATAGCTTTGCTTTGCAACTGACTGAGGGAGGCTATATGAGTCTTAAATTAAAGTTAAGCTTCACACTATTTTTCTCTATGAGCATTTTATCTAGTAATGTGGTTTCAGATGAACTCGATAAAAATATTCCATTTGTAAGTAAAGCCGAGCAAACTATGTCATTCTGGGATTTGCCATATCTAGAAAATGCATATATCAGCACTACACCTGATAACAGATCGGATGGATTAGAGGTAGGTGATTTATCTAGAATTACTAGAAAAAACATTAAATCATTAAATTATCAAAAGACATTCAATCAGGTAAGTATGGCTTGTATGATAGTTTGTTAATCAGTCATAAAATAGATTGATTTATGAATCTTATTATCGCCGTTCAAGAGTAGATTTACCAACGGGGCAAGCCTCTGCGACAAAAACGCTCACCAGTCTTATTGTTGGTATCGCTATTCAAAAGGGGCATCTAACATTAGACGATTTACATAAACCAATATTGAGCTTTTTTGATAACTTAGATTCAAGTAAGTTTGTTTCTGGCATCGAAAAAATTACGCTTCACAAAGCTTTAACTATGAGAGGCGGGATTAAAATTGATCAAGAAATAATTAAAGAGCTTGAAAAGCAGCCAGATTTACTGAAAGGACAAAATTATATCCAAGCGCTTTTTGTAAACTCTAAACCGATTACTAATGCCTCTCAAGAATTTGCTTACGGTAACTTTAACGATATGCTGGTAATGCATGTGCTGGAAAAAGTGCTTCCAGAAGGTGCAGAACAATTTATTAAGAAAGAACTGTTAGAAAAGTTAGGGATTAATAAGTACGAGTGGAAGAACTCAATCAGTAGAGTGCCTGAGGCTGGGTGGCGTGTTAGTTTTACATCAAGAGATATGCTGAAGTGGGGAAGCCTTCTACTCAATAATGGTCAGTGGGAAGGGAAACAGCTTATATCTAAAGCGTATTTAGATAAAGCGACCTCTGCCATTGTAGATCCCCATGATACTTGGATCCCAGAAACCTTTATGTATGGCTATTTTATTTACCAGACCGATATTGTAGTGGACGATAAACAGTTTAAAGTCAACTTTGCATGGGGCGGTGGTGGTCAATATGTTATTTCTGTAAAAGACCTTAATTTGGTTGTTGTGATAAAGGGTCATGATCGAGAAAATAGAATATTAGAGGTTGCCTTGAACACGGTTTTACCCGCATTTTTATGAACTAGCAAAGTATGGGGCTGTCTCTAAACTGCCTCATACTGCAAAGGTTAAATTTTCTACGGCAAGAGGCAGTTTAAACAAATCAATTTAAGATAATCATTATATTATCTCATCTACTATTCACACGTCCTCTAATTATGTACTCTTACTGCGATTTATTATTGGAGGACATTCGCGATGATGCGAACGATTGTTTCAGTCAGCTTAGGACTGGCTTTTAGTGTTGGTGCTTTTGCCAACGAGATAATGACACCTGAAAAGTTGTGGGAAGTAAAAAGAGTCAGTGCCTTAGGCCTTAATAAAGACAAAACCCACGTCATTTATAAAGTTACAACACCAAGCGTTAAAAACAACAGCTTTGATAGCAAAGTTTACCAAGTTTCTCTAAATGGTGGCGATGCACAACTATTAGACAACTACCAAGGTGTTGTGATCGACAAAAGCCTTTCGCCTGATGGCACGAAAAAACTTTTTCACAAAAAGGTACATCTTGAAGATGTACTAGCGACAGATCGTTACAAAGAGCTAGGCAAAGCCAATGCGTATGTTTTCGACGATTTAAATTACCGTCATTGGGATACATGGAAAAACGGTGAGTATAAGCATGTGTTCTATCAAGATCTTAAGACAGAAGAAAAAGTTGACATCATGGAGGGCATGCCATTTGATAGCCCAACATCGCCGTTTGGTGGTGTCGCAGATTATACATGGGGGCCAAAAGGTGAAAACATATACTATGTCAGTAAAAAGCTTTCAGGCACTGCGTATGTAAAAAGCACTAATACAGATATTTATCGTTATAACCTGAAAAGTAAAAAAACGACCAATATCACGAAAAGTAACTTAGGTTACGATAAGTACCCGGCGTTCTCTGCAAAAGGCCACTTGGCTTGGCTACAGATGGATGAAGCAGGTAACGAAGCTGATAAAAACGATATTATCGTTAAGGTTAAAAATCGTGAGCTTAACTTAACTGAGCATTGGGATGGCACAGTTAATAGCTTTAAGTGGAGTCACGATGGTAAAAGCATTTACTTTATTGCACCAATCGATGGTACGGTTCAACTTTTCCAGGTTGCCGTAAATACAAAAGGTAAATCAAAGCCAAAAATTAAACAGTTAACAAAAGGTCAGTTTGACGTAAATGGCATTGTTGCAGTGCTAAAAGACAAGCTCGTCGTTACACGCAATAGCATGAATGCTGCGCGTGAGATTTATCGTTTTAACCTGCGCAGCAAAAAGCTGACAGCTCTAACCAAAGAGAACGATGCCTTGTATGCTGGCCTTGATTTACCAAACGTTGAAAAACGTATGGTTAAAACAACAGATGGAAAAGACATGCTAACTTGGGTGATTTATCCGCCGAACTTTGATAAGAAGAAGAAATATCCAACGCTTCTTTATTTACAAGGAGGCCCTCAATCAGCTCTTTCACAGTTCTATTCTTTCCGCTGGAATTTCCAAATAATGGCTTCTCAGGGCTATATTGTTGTTGCACCTAACCGTCGTGGTATGCCAGGTCATGGTGAGCAATGGAACAGAGACATCAGTAACGATTGGGGCGGTCAGGTAATGCAAGATTACCTTGCTGCAATTGATGATGTTGCAAAAGAGACTTACGTTGATAAATCTCGAATTGGTGCTGTAGGTGCGAGTTACGGTGGTTACTCTACGTTTTATTTAGCGGGCAACCATGATGGCCGATTCAAAACCTTTATTGCACATTGTGGTATTTTCGATTTGCGCAGCATGTACGGTACAACTGAAGAGCTGTTCTTCGTTAATAACGAGCTTGGCGGTGCTTATTGGGAAAATAACGCATCTACAAACAAAGCATATGGTCAATTTAACCCAATTAATCACATTGATAAGTGGGATGCGCCGATGTTTGTTATTCACGGAGCAAAAGATTACCGTGTACCACTTGAGCAAGGTATTGCCGCTTTCCAAGCTGCTAAGTTACGTGGCTTGAAAAGTCGCTTCTTATTATTCCCAGAAGAAAACCATTGGGTACTGACACCGCAAAACGGCATTGTTTGGCAGCGTGAGTTCTTTAAATGGTTAGAAGAAACGTTGTAAAAAACACAACTTCATAGTACCTTTCACAGGAATTTTCTAGCCAGGATATTTATGTATTCTGGCTTTTTTATATAAATACAAAGGAGAACTTGTGAAAAAGGTTTTGTTATCTGCGGCTGTGATCATGTTATCTGGGTGCGCTCAAAATATTTATCTTCAGCCTATGGTTGATGGTCCTAGTGCAAAATTAAGATTAGCTTCTGTCCCGAGTAATAATAATTTTGTTGGTAGACCAAGTAATAACAGTTGCATCTCGACTGTTACTGAGCATGGTAGCCATATTGCAACACTTGGTGTGAAAGCTAATCTTGTTAGAAGCTTGAGTCGTTTAGATATGCCTGCTTATGATAAAGAGCTTGGTGATTCACATCAAAATGAAGTTTACATTCCAGCAGGAAAACCATTCTCATTTCAATTTAATGGCGTTGGCATTTCAGGGTTTTCTCCAGGCAAAGCCGATTCTGGTGGAGCTTTATACTCTTGGTGCAAAAAGTTGATTACATTTGAAGCACAAGAAAACGGAAATTATGAAGCTTTATACGATTATGTCGAATTACCTAATGGAAAAGAAACGTGTGGTGTAAAGCTATTCGAGATTATTGAAACAGAAAATAATACATACAAAAAAGTTGAAATGAGCAACTATAAAGTAATCGAAAATTATTGCGATTAAACAATAATTCTATCTTTCTTACTTGTGCTTGGCAGAGCATTGAAAAAAGAGCCAAGCACAATTAATGTGTGTATCTTCCGATATCAAATATATTCTTAAAAGTAGGTTATTAGCACTTAAGTTTTATTTGAACCTTGACATTTTTCGGTTTGTTAATAGTACAAGCCGTCATTTAATATTACTCTATGTATACATCTTCAGCTTACTACACAACTTTAGATTGAATTTAAGGGTGAACCCGATGTCTACATTTAAGTATTTTCTATTTGTTATATTGATAAGTAGCTTTATTGGGTGTGGAAGTAGTTCTAAGAATTCTGAAAAACCAAGTGCTCAGACACTTCAGGCTTTCCAAGCTGGAGAGCGTTCTATACTTGAGCCTGTTTCTTCTTCATTTACAGGTGTTACTTATCCAATTCAGCTATATTTTCCAAATAACATAAGTGCCAATAAAACTTACCCTGTTATATATGTTTTAGACGCAGAGTGGCATTTTAGTAAAGTGGCAGATAGCCTAGACAAACAAGAAATTGAAGCGATTATTATTGGCGTTGAAAACTTTATCGATGCTAACTATAAGCACCGTGAGGATTACTCGCAATGGCCCTTAGCGCAAGATTACTTTAATTTCATTGTAAATGAATTGGCGCCAAAATTAGAGCCAAATTATCCAATAAATCAATCTAAACGCAGCATAGTTGGACACTCTTATACCGGTTTGTTTGCAGGTTTAGCCATGTTAATGGATGACCCACAAGATCCGTTTTTTAGCGCGCATGTCTCGTTCGATGGTAGCTTTTGGGCACATACAGAAATTACCCCTTTACTTGTTTCTGATAGAGGCGTGCTTGATAGTCGTTTAAAAAGCAAAGCCATTTTGATTGCAGCTAGAGGCAAAGTAAGTAATGGCCGATATGTAGATTGGTTTCAAGAGATGCTGGAGTATGAGCAATTTAAAGAGCTCGAAATCGTAAAACTAGACTATGATGTTGATCATATCCCTGTAGTCAAACACGCAATGGATGACGCGATGAGCGCTTTACTGATCGATTAGTGAGTCTATTAATTTAAAAAGGCCATATCACTCTATGGCCTTTTTAATATTTTATTATTTAGTGTTTCTTTTCTGATTTTACTAATAGTTTTTCTTTGATTGACCCTAAGCCCATAACTAACCCGCCAATAGCGCCAATTAAGTGTGCTTCAATGGCAACACGTGATTGGATAAGTTCGCCGACGTCTGCGCTTGGTCCAGAATACTGCTCCCAAGCAAGTTTTCCCCAAATACCAATGAACAAAAGAATGCCTGATCGCATACCGACTTGAATATCTTTTATCGCGCCCCAAACAATAACGCCATGTAATAGGCCGCTCAATCCTGTGTAGACTTTTATATCTGGCACAAAGAACCAAATGCCTAGTCCAGTCCATAGAGCTAAAAAACTGGTATGTATATAATATTGCTTCTGTGTTCTATGCTCAGCGTGTAACAGCCATATGAAGCCAATACCTACAATGTTAAGTATTAAATGTGTTGGGTTCGCGTGTACAAATTGCCCGGTAAATATACGCCAAATTTCGCCTGTTGCTATTTTGTTTCGATGGAATTCCAGCAAGTCATTGGTATTAAAAAACATTAATGCGCTGCTAAGCAATGTAAGTAGTATGGGAGGCAATATATATTTTCTGTCAAATGGCAGTTGGATCATTAATCAATATTCTTTTTTATTTTTTTGCATATTTTGCCCGTTTACTCTTATCATGCAAGCCAGAACTTGAAAATTAATGACAACAACTATGACATTCAAATCTCTGCCTTTCGCGTTATCTCTATACTCAGTAGCCTTTTTAAGTGCATGCTCTAGTCATATCTCACCAAAACAAGAAGTAAGAGAACCAGAAGCAGCTACTGGTTTTACAAAAAAGCAAAAGCAAATCGCGGATGAATACATGATTGCTGCTGCAAATCCTTACGCTGTCAAAGCCGGTAAGTTGATGCTCGACAAAGGTGGTAGCGCAATTGATGCGGCCATTGCTACTCAACTAGTATTAACTTTGGTTGAACCTCAGTCATCAGGTATTGGTGGGGGGGCTTTTATTTTACATTATGACAAAAGTAAAAATGCACTAACAACATTAGATGGCCGAGAAACAGCGCCAGCTAAAGCAACTTCTGGTCTGTTCTTAGATGAAAACGGTAAAGCAGCATCTTGGATTAAGGCTGTTGTAGGTGGACGCTCGGTGGGTGTACCCGGTATTCTTCACGCTTTTGATAAAGCACATAAAGAATACGGCGTATTACCATGGGAAGATTTATTTAAACCTGCAATTGAATTAGCTGAGCAAGGGTTTGTGGTTTCGCCACGATTAAATATGTTGTTGTCTAAAAAGTTTAATCCGGGTCTCACCCGTTTACCCGAAGCGAAAGCGTACTTTTACCCAGACGATCAACCTTTAGCTGTGGGCAGTATTCGTAAAAACCCAAAATTAGCAGTGCTATACAAGACTATATCTGAGCAGGGTATCTCTGCTTTTTATACTGGGCAACATGCAGAAAATATGGTTGATGCAGTGCAAACCTCTGAAATTGCACCTGGGTTATTGTCTTTATCTGACTTAGAAAACTATCAAAGTAAATACAGAGATGCGATCTGTACGTCTTATCATGCTTACAAAGTTTGTTCTATGGCACCTCCTAGTAGTGGTGGAGTTGCAGTACTGCAAATTTTAAAATTACTCGAAGATA
>Ga0209992_10003021_pt1 | contig 14663 bp, 14 predicted proteins | sample 2SBtaG_2_FD_182564 | JGI IMG/M metagenome (GOLD analysis project Ga0209992, IMG submission 182564) | Deep subsurface microbial communities from Kolumbo volcano to uncover new lineages of life (NeLLi) - 2SBTROV12_ACTIVE470 metaG (SPAdes)... | ecosystem: Environmental > Aquatic > Marine >... | reverse complement strand
TGTTGGCAGAGAAGAATTAGATTTAAGCAATAGGGATAATATCAATAGTTATTTTGATGACAATGATAGGTTTGACATCATCATCAATTGCGCAGCATACACGGCAGTAGACAAAGCTGAAGAAGAGAAAGATCTTGCAAATCAGGTTAATCATTTAGCAGTGAAGCAGTTAGCTCAGATTGCTAAAAAACAGCAAGCTAAATTAATTCACATTTCTACCGATTATGTATTTGATGGAGAGGGTAACAAACCTTACACAGAAACTGATGAAACTAATCCTATTAATATTTATGGAAAAACCAAGTTAGCAGGAGAAAAAGCACTACAAAAAGTTATGCCAACTGATGCAATTATCATTAGGACCAGCTGGGTGTATTCTGAGTTCGGCAATAACTTTGTTAAGACCATTCTTAGGCTTGGAAAAGAAAGAGGTGAGTTAAGTGTAGTAAGTGATCAAATAGGCTCACCTACGTATGCGACTGATTTGGCAAATGCAATATTAAGGATAATAGATATTAAAGATTATCAAGATAAAGGGCAACAAACTGAAATCTACCACTATTCAAATGAAGGAAATATAAGTTGGTATGATTTTGCACAAGAGATTTTTAAGTTGGCAGAGTTTGATTGTAAAGTTAAACCAATAACGACAGTAGAGTATCCAAGACCTGCAAGAAGACCAAAAAATACCTTGATGGATAAAGATAAAATAACTGAAACGTTTAGTGTGAATATTGCTGATTGGAAAGAATCGCTTAACACTTGCATGATATCATTAAAGGAACAACAATGACTTTTAAAAAACTCCTAATCACAGGCGGCGCAGGAATACGTCTTTGGCCGCTGTCGTACAAGCAATACCCTAGGCAGTATTTACCTTTTAGTAGGTGATAACATCATGCTTCAAGAAACTATTCTGCGCCTAAAAACAATGATCGTACAGGAGGCATTAACAAAAAAGTTCTAAGGCCATCTCTACGTAAGGAGATGCACCCCGCAAGGGGAGATAAAGGCACGAGCAATGGATGTGGGTTGTAGTGGCCTGACAAACTTGGACACAAAGATAGCCTTATAATACAAACTATAAGGAGGTCAATTAATGACACAAGTAAAAACCAGGAAGCAGCGTGTGATGTTCACCGTTGAACAAAAGCTAGATTACGTTAAATTAATGGTTAATGAAGGCTACACCAATAAACAAATAATCGAGATATCAGGTGCAGGCCCAACAGCTGTTGCACGTTGGAAGAAGCAATACCTAGCAGAGCTTAATGGCCAAACACCAACTACTGGCAAAGCAATGACGCCAGAGCAACAAGAGATTCAATCACTTAAAAAACAACTGTGGCGTGCCAAAAGGGATAACGAGATATTAAAAAAGGCAACAGCCTTGTTCGCTATGGACAATCAGTAAGCAATATGATTACCAAGCTGAACGAGGCTTGCCAACAATACAATGTACAAGAGCTTTGTGATTTGTTTGATCACGCTCGTAGTAGTTATTACTACCAGTCAAGAGACAAGCCAATGGATGACGACACCAAAGCCATTATTAAATCAACACCCCTCAAGGGGGTACTGAACAGAGTGAAGCAAATCTCTCTTGAGACAGGATACACTTACGGTAGAAGACGCTTACAGCGTCAACTAAACAGTGAAGGTTATCAAATTGGTATCCACCGCACTACGACATTAATGAACAAAGCTAATATTAAGGCCATACGGCCTAAAAAGCGTCATTATTATCCTAACACTGGCAAGCTACATAAAAGAGCTGACAATCTACTTGATCGTGACTTCAATCAAACAAATAGCAATACTCATTGGGTAGGTGATATTACTTATATCAAGACCTACCAAGGCTGGAGTTATTTAGCCAGTGTTCTTGATCTAGCTTCCAGACAAGTCGTTGGTTGGGCTTTGTCTAAACAGCCCAACGCTCAATTAGCAAAAGATGCGATGGATAATGCTATTAACAGATACAACCCAAACACGGATAATTTAATGTTCCATTCAGATCAAGGGACACAGTATTCATCCAAGGCTTATATTGATTATTGTAACAAAAACAACATCACTCAAAGTATGAGTAGAAAAGGCAATTGTTGGGATAACGCTGTAATGGAGCGCTTCTTTAGAAGCCTTAAGACTGAACGATTAAATTATCAAAGCTTTGCAAATCATTACGAAGTTGTGCAAAATGTAGAGAGTTATATTTACTTTTATAACTACAAAAGGATTCATTCAGCGATTGGTTATATGACACCTGCTCAGAAGATGGCTGAATTGGAAAAAGTGGCTTGAAATGTGTCCAAGATTAACGGACCACTACAGGTATATAATATCGAACGACCTTATAGTTCAATTGGCGGGATTCCACCAAGAAATCTACTTAAGGCTATTTAAACAACGGAGATTCTATTTTTAACAGGCGTTAGAAATGAGAGGATTGCAATGCAAATAATAATTAGGATTAACTTATGGCTATAGAATTTAGATTGGAAGAATCTAAAGAAATAGAGGGTGTGTATGTTATTACACCAAGTGTGTCAACCGATGAAAGAGGTGATATATGGAGTTCATTTATTGATAGTGAGATAAATCATCTTCTGCCAGGTAATTTAAATTTTACGCATGATAAATTTTCAGAATCTAAAAAAAATGTATTAAGAGGAATTCATGGCGACTCAAAAACATGGAAGTTAGTCACTTGTGTTTATGGCGAAATACACCAAGTTGTTGTTGACATGAGAAAATATTCCAAGACATATAAAAAATGGCAGAAGTTTATAATAAATAAGAGCAATCAACAGCTAATACTAATTCCGCCAAATATGGGAAATGCATATTATGTGAATAGTGATACTGCTGTTTATCATTATAAGCTTGCATATGATGGAGACTATATAGATGCCAATGAGCAATTTACCTTAAGTTGGAATGATAAAGGAGTTAGCGTAGAGTGGCCAACTAAAAATCCGATTCTTTCACATAGAGATATGTGTGTTAATGAAAAGGATAAAAATAAAGAAGATTTGAATCTTGAAAAATAATATAGTGCGTATTTTTTTAATAAACAAATAACATAGAATAAAAGTGGAGATAGCAATGATTAAGAATTACTTAAAAAAAACAATAATTTATAAGGCTCTAGTTTGGTATAGAGTTCTCAGGGCTAAGTTTATTCTTAAACATATTAGTGTGTTTTCTAAAGAAATAAAGGGAATCACTTCGGATTATGGCTATTCTATTCAAGAGGAGTATAGAACTTTAATGCAAGTTATAAATATTGAGTATTGTATAAAGCATATTAAAGAAAATTCAATAACCGGTTCATTTGTTGAAACAGGGACTTGGACTGGTGGGGCCAGCTCATATGCACTTTTATCTATGATGAGAAATGGTGTTGTTCGTACATATTGGGGTTTTGACTCATTTGAGGGTATGCCAAATCCAACTTCTGAAGATGGCGATCATGGGAAAAGTTGGATTGGTAATGATAATACTATTGTTAATAATGCAGATAGAGAAGAATGTTATCAATTTTTATTGAATACAGGTTATAAAAAAGACAAAATTAATTTAATAAAAGGGTGGTTTCAAGACACAATATCAGTGCATAAAGAAAGTATAGGTGATATAGCAATACTTAGACTTGACGGTGATTTTTATGAATCAACTAAAGTCGTTATGGAATTTTTATATCCGCAAGTAGTAAAAGGCGGTGTAGTTATAATTGACGATTACGGGCATTTTGAAGGCTGTAGAAAAGCAATTAAAGAATATGCTTCAGATCAAACAATTCTTTATTCGGACGATGGGGTTAGGTATTTTATTAAACAATAAGGGTTGTTTTTTTGAAAACAAATTTATTGATTAAAGGTATAACTTCTGGTAATGAAATTGTTCTTGCTGGTTGCCTTCCATAATGATAGATTTTTGTTGACAATAAGCAAATAAATTTGACAAAAGGGGTTTATAAATTACATAGCTTGTTTAAAAGGTGATTCAGTAAAGTTATACCGTTACAACTAGAGATTTACAATAAATAATAATGCTTTTAAAAAATACATATTATGTGATTTTATCGGATATCTTTGTTAGACTATCTAAACTAGCTGTAATTGTATTTTTCACTAGATATTTTTCGGTTGAAGAGTATGGAGTATATGCAGCAGCATTATCCGTAGTAACAATGTCAGCAATTTTTTATGATATTGGATTAACGACTAAAATGACAAAGGTTTTGGTACATAATTGGAATGACTATACAAGGAAGAAATATATCTTGTTAAAGTTTCAGTTAATATGGTTTATGCTTCTTATATCGTTTAGTTTGTTATTTTTTATGGAGGAATCAGTAAAGAATCCACAAATTTATATTGTTGTAATCTTGGGTGTCGCTATCGGAGAGGTGGTTAGTATTTTATCAGCTACATATAGGGCAAAAAGCGAGTTTAATATTGATTATCAACTCAAGATTAAAATATCTTTGTCTTATGTAGTTTTTACTATAATCGGTTTTTTGATATTTGATACTATTGCGGCAATATTAATGTCTCAATTGTTTGGGGTATCCTTAATTCTAATCAAATATTTCAATTTTATTGATTTTTATGATTTAAGAGAATGTTTTTCAATTACAAAAGAAAAATTAAAAATATTGTTAAATTCGTACCCTCTTGCATTGTATGGTGTATTTTTAAGTTTTATTGTATCTATTGATACGGTTTTTGTAAGTGAAATTGTAGGTTATGCAGAAGGAGGGGTTTATAATATTGCAACAAGATTACTATATTTAATACAACTTCCTGCAACAGCGCTTTCAATTGTTTTGTTTAGTAAATATAGCTATAAAGATAAAAATCTATCAAAAGATGACTATAGAGAGAACGCCAAGATTTTTTTTCTATTGATACTTTTTTCAATATTTGTGATTATTTTAGTAATATTGACTGGAGAGTATTTTGTTTTATTAATGTTTGGAGAGAGGTATACGCCTTCTTATGAAATTTTGTATTTCTTACTTCCGTCATTAATTCCTTTGTATGTTAACAATATTGTAATAAATTTTATTATTCACAATTCAATGTACATGCAATTAGCAATTATTACAGCTTTTTCAGCGTTAATATCAGTTGTACTGAACTATTATTTTGTAACTAAAATGGGGTCATATGGAGCAGCAGTTGCGACTAATGTTTCTCAATATTCAATTTTTATTTTGACAATTCTTTTGGTAATTTATAAATTAAAAAAATCTAATCTAGCTGGGGATGTATGCCAATAGTGGCTATTTATACAAATAGAGAATCGGAACAATGGATTCTTGATAGTAACACTAATGCTGAAGAGAAAGGCGTGATTAATTTAGCTCAATCTCAAGGGCCCTGGCTAGAATTAAAAAGACAATTTGAAAAAAAAGGCTGGAAAGTTGTAACATGGCTAGAGGTACTAGAGTCAAGAATTAAGCCAGATTTTGTTATTTATGTAAATATGCCAATAATCCCGATATTCATTTTTAAAATAATGATAAGACATAATTTTTCCACCGCCTTGATGCTTTCATTTGAACCTCCTAATATTTCCCCATGGGGCTATTGGAGTTTTTTTCATAGGCAATTTGATGTATTGTTTCGATGGGACACTTGTGTAAAATTATTACACCCAGTGTCATTTGATTTTTCTAATAGACCGAGAAAGACAAATGATAAAGAAGGCTTCGCATTAATGGTTGCTGCAAATAAACCATCAAACCATCCTCGATCATTACAAAATAATAGAGAAGATGTGATTAATTGGTTTGAAAATAATAACAATAGTAAGTTTGATTTATACGGCATGGGCTGGCAGAGGAGGGTTTCTAAATATAAGGCTATAAGGGTTTTTCTTAGAATGTTGAACATTAAGCCTAAAGATGCCAAGTCAAAGCTTAAGGTTTTTAAAGGCGCAGCTGATGATAAGTGGCAGCTAATGTCTAAATATAAATTCGTTTTCTCATTTGAAAATTCAAACTATCCTTTCTATGTAAGTGAAAAGTTATTTGATGTAATTTATGCCCATTCAGTACCGGTGTATTTGGGGGCGCCAAACATACAAAGCATGGTTGATAAGTCTCTTTATATAGATTACAGGGATTTTAAAGATATGAATAAGTTGTTTGATTATCTGGAGAATATGAGTGAAGAAAAATATAGTGAATATATTTGCGCAGCCGATAATTATTTTGATTCAAATGAATTTAAAAAGTTTTCAAATAAAACATTTGCTAATATTATTGTGGAAAACATTATCAAGCCTTGAAAATGTATCGTTTAATTGATAAAGTTTTGTATGCATTCTTATTAATAAGCATAGCTGTATTATCGTTCCATTTTAGAACGGGCTTGGGTTCTGACAATCTTGATTTCAATTTTGTAGCTATATTTCTCAGAGCTACGATATGGTTTTCAGTTCTATTCGTTATTTCTCTGATCCTAAAGCCTAGGATATTTATGGTGTGGTCTTTGTCAAGCCATATAAATAGAGCTTTTGTTATATACTCCTGGCCAGCTTTTATATTATTAGTTTTGTTAAGCACCTTATATTCATCTGTGCTCTTTCAGGTTGACGTGTCTACCTTGGATATGCAAAAGATTATTAGTGTTATTGGTTGTTTTTTTTTGGTTTTGATTGTTTACAACCTCCTCAAAGCAGATTCTACTCGTGTGAAAGGGATTATGATAGTTCTTCTTTGTCTCCCGGGTGTGCAAATTTTAGGCGCACTTTTTATAACTGAAGAGTTTGCTAAATTTATTGGGGTGAATAGTGACTACCATCTAGTTTGGTACTTTGGGTATGGAGATAGATTTGTTGGATTACTTGGGAATGCTAACGCGGTAGCATTTCAGTGTTGTATTTCTTTAGCAATTTCATTTATCTTGTTAATTTCTTCTAATAAGCATCCTGGTTCCTTTCCGAAACTACTGAACACTCTTCTTTACTTCTATATACTTATGGTTTTAACTATTTTATTCTTAACTGGCGTTCGAGCAGCTATATTATCTCTTGGTGTAATGAGTTTTGTTATATTTTATCTTACCTCTAGTAGGCAGAAAATGAGGTTGTTCTCGTTCACTTTTTTGGCTATTTCTATTGGTACAATAGTCGGATTTGAGTTTGACGTGTTTAATGTTATGCTGGAAAGGATTGCGCAATCTGACGGAAGACTTCCCATTTGGTGGTTTTATATTGAGAAAATAGTTAATAACCCAATTGGCTATGGTTTGGTATTTGAAAATGCCATTGATGTTACTAATATTCCAATAGAATCTGCACCATATGGTGTTAGACTCCCTCCTCACAACACCCTTCTAGAAATCGGTGTTTATTCTGGATTGATGGGCATGATGCTTAGTATTGTTAGCTTGACAGCTGTTTTATTGCTTATGCAACCCATTCTTCGGCGTACTATACACGGCCCCCATGCATGGTATGTAGGTGCATGTATAGCATGGATTGGCCTTGTAGTGAATAATTTTTTTGGTGGTTTGATTTATGGAGATTGGTATTTCGCAATTTTAACAGGGGTTATTTTGGCTGCTGAAGCTTTAGCTAATAATTCCAAAAATGTGGTGCCTAGACCAGTTGGCATATGAATTTAGAAAAGTATGAATAGTAAATTAATAGATAGAGTTGAGCGAGAAAGGCAGTGGCATGATGATCGATTTTCGTTAGACAATAGGTCTGAAATGACTGGCAAGTTTTATTTTGCGCTTAAAGAATGGTTTAGTGATTACCTTGTTAAGGCTAGCAACCCCAAAGTTAAAAATTGCCTCGAGCTAGGTGCGGGCCTGGAAACCATCTCACTATCTGAAAGTTTTCATTTTAGTCTTAGTTCTATTGATATATCTCATAAAGCAATTGATCATCTTAAAATTTTACAGATTGAAAATAAGGTTAATTTTGAACTAATGGATGTGCATGATATGGCGTATGAATCTGATAGTTTTGATAGAGTTGTTGGGCGAGGAGTTCTTCATCATTTAGATTTGTCAGTTGCTTTGCCAGAAATTATTAGAGTTCTTAAGAGAGATGGATCCATTGTGTTTGGCGAACCCTTGGCAGGGAATCCCTTTATAAATCTTTATCGTCGATTAACCCCCTCTTTAAGGACGCCTGACGAACAACCTTTAAAACATGTTGATTTAGTTTGGATTAAGAATAGCTTTGCTGGTGCATCTATCACTTATTATGGATTTTTTACTTTGATATCGGCTATTTTGGGAATTAAGTCAGGCCGAAAATATTTCAGGACCGCGGATAATTTCGTACTAAATAAGTTGAAGTTAGGTCGGTTTTTAGCTTGGGCCTGCATCATTCACAATTAAAAAGAGTTTCTATGTATATTTTATATAATCCACAGGGTAATACTGAAGGGCATTCCCAGCAGTATGCCACTAATATAGTAAATGGCTTGATCAACGCAGGCTTCAATGTTGAAATGGTAACATCACAAGATTTCGACCCATCAGGTGTAAATAACTCTTCTCGATTTAAGGTTCGTCACACTGAAATAGCTGATACTAGGTCAGTTACAAAAAATGATAGCGGTTTTATCGGGCGTCTTGCATATGGTACTTTAATATTGAAAAACAACTTTAAAAGCTTTAGAGCCTTAATCAAATCGATCAAAGAAAATGAGTTTCTCCACCTCTCTATTATTGGTGGAGATACCCTAAGTAACTTAATGTTTCTTTTTTTTAGTTTTAGGTTAGATAAGTCAAAGTGCAGTATTACCATTCATAATGCCGATTATGATCTTGAATTGTATCGTCATGATTTTGCACGTTATGTTTTTAAGTTGGTTTCAAAATTACTCCTCAAATCTTTAGTTAGGGGGCGGCTGGTTGTTTTTACCCATGGTGAAATTATGAGCAAGGTTTTGGCTGAGCAACTTGGATGTTCCAATGAAAGGATTGACTTTTATCGTGTTCCAGCAGCCAGAAGTAAATCATCTTTTATAGTGAAAAAACCGGTCAATAATCCTGTTAGACTATTATTCTTGGGGGTTATTAGATACGATAAGGGGCTTGATATTTTATGTAGTTGTTTGTCCGAGATTAAATCAACTACTCAATTTGAATTGATTATAGCTGGATCCCCTATTCAAGTTGGAAAAACGTATGTTTATAGTCTAATAGAGCAGTTTAACTTAGCAGATAGAACTAGACTTGAATTGCGCTACCTAAGCGATTCAGAGGTTGAGGATTTCATTATTGAGGCGGATATTACTGTTCTACCCTATAGAAAAACATTCATCGCAAAAAGTGTCGTAATGTCGGATACTGCAAGACTAGGTACTCCTGCTATAGCAACTATAGGCAGTCAAAATGGCTTCGATGTGAATGAGTTTGATGTAGGGTGGCCATTTATCAGTGAGAATCATCATGATTTAGTGAGAATAATTAAACTAGCAATCGACGAAGTCTTGGAGGGCAATTCTAACTTTGGATTTTCTAGCTATATTGAGGAACACTTGCCATCGAGTGTTGGGGCGAAAATTAAGTCAGTAATGGAGAATTCCAGTGCTAAATGATCCTCTTGTTAGTATTATACTTCTGACGTTTAATTCAGCCAGGTACATAGGTCGTGCACTAAGCTCTGTGTATACTCAAAACTATTCGAATATGGAGGTTATTGTTGTTGACGCTGGTTCATCTGACTCTACTAAAAGTATCGTCCACTCTTTTTCAGGAACGACATGGCTTGATTTGCCAAAATCTGACATGGGTATGGCTCGTAACTATGGACTAGATCATAGTAATGGGGCGTTTGTAATGTTTTTAGATTCAGACGATATCTATTTGGAGGGTAAACTAACTAAACAAGTGCAAGCTCTAGTTGAGAATAAAGAGTTAGATTTTGTAGCGTCTCAAGCTTATGTTATGAAAAACATGAGCGGTAGCGTAGGCATTAAAGACTGGACCTTTAATAAACTTACTATAGATAGTTTTTTGGAGGGACAGTGTTATTCATTAGCAACTTTGTGTATCAGAAAGTCTGCACTTACCAGTAACTGTCGGTTTTATGAAAATGATGCTGGAAGATATTGTGAAGATTGGTCATTTCAATTTACATTATTACTAGAGGGTCTTTGTTTCGATGTAATGCCCTTTTGTTCGGTGCTTGTAGAGCTCAGAGATGATAGCCACACTGACTGGAGTATCCAGCCAAAAATGAAAAGCATTGGATTGGAAGTGGTTGAATCCGCTTTTTCTATTATCGAAGCTGATGAATTGCAGCACTGTGTGAGTAATAAGCAGTATACATTAGATAACTATAAATTTAAATTAGCCATGAGTTATTTTGCTAATGGTTTTTTGGATTTGGGGCGAAGCACTTTGGGCATAATATCGAACGATTATAAGGCTTACAAAGTATTACCAGAGGTTGCATCGTTCATCTTGCCTAAGTTTTTGTTTATATATGTTTTAAGGTATTTATGGAGTAAGCGTCAGGAGTCATCATTTGAATGGGCGGCTATGCCACTCAGTACCAAAGAGTGGATAGATAAGCATAATAAGTATTTAAATTATTAAAAGGAGTTAATTTTGAAAAATCTTTGGGTGATCATTACAACAATCAACGAGCCAACATTAGCAGTAAAGAAATTTGACGAATTAAGTAAGCGGCACAATTTTAATTTACTGGTAGTTGGTGACATTATAACGCCAGATAGTTTTGGAGATCTTAACTGTACATATTTGTCAATTACTGATCAAAATCTACTGTTTCCTAAATTATCTGCGCTAGTTCCTACTCGACATTACTGTCGTAAAAATATTGGTTACGCTTATGCAATCAATAAAGGTGCAGAGTTTATTTTTGACACTGATGATGATAATATCCCAGTAGACGATTTTTACTCATTATTGGCTTCATCACAAGCAACCAAAATCATTTCTAGTGAAAGTCAATACTGCAATGTGTACCAATATTTTACCTCGGCTAAGGTTTGGCCGAGAGGGCTGCCATTAGATGAGATACAATATAAGACCTGTAACGAGTCAAAAATTGATCCATATAGGGCGCCTATCATGCAATTCTTGGCAGATAGAGAGCCCGATGTTGATGCAATTTACCGCCTAGTAGATAACAAGCAAGTCTTTTTTGACAATAATAAAAAAGGGATCGCCCTAAACGCTGGAACTTGGTGCCCATTTAATTCTCAGGCTACATTGTTTCACAAGTCAGTGTTTATGAATCTTTACCTGCCTTGCTATGTCCCTTTTAGAATGACAGATATATGGCGGTCTTTTATTGCTCAGTTGGCGTTATGGGATAAAGGAGAATTGTTGTCCTTTCATCAGCCAATTGTAGAACAATTTAGAAATGAACACGACTTTATGTTAGATTTTATAGATGAAATTAAAGGATATAAATTTAACAAACGAATTTGTACTGTGTTATATGATTTGTTTCTAGATGAAAATTTAAGCGAAATAACGTTAAGGCAGGCTTACAAATCAATGGAAGGTTTTGGAATTATAGATCCACTTGAATTCGAAATCATTGATGAATGGTCTATAATCATTGGAAATAAAATCTAGTGCAAATCATGCAGCATCTAAGTCTCTTAGATATTTTATCAAGCGAGTCTTTATTGATTAAGATGGAGTTAATGTCAGAGATGGATTGTATTGGCTGTTTCGATGTCGATCTCGTAGAAGAGATAGTAGTACAATGAAAATTTCAGTCTTGATCACGTCATATAATCCAGATTTTAAAACTCTTAATGAATTAATTACTTCCATACAACCGTATATTGATAGTATCGTAGTTGTTGATAATTCAGAAGACAGTATAGATATAGAAAATTATATTAATGGCAACATAACAATCATTAAAAATCATAATCATAATGGTATTTCAGGGGCGTTAAATTTAGGAATCAAAGAGTTGTTATGTTACAATTCGAATTGGATTTTATTTCTGGATCAAGATTCTGTTTTGGTTGATGGGTCTTTGACTAGAATTATTGAGACTATTAGCATAGTCGATTCTGATATTGGAATAGTATCTACTAATGCTTTTTATTCTGAATCCAAAAAGAAATTAATTAACTGCTCAAGTTCTGGCTTGATAGATGTAGACACTGTTATTACCTCAGGGTCAATAATTTCATCCGACTGCATAAAAAAAGTTGGTTTATTTAATGAGAGATACTTTATCGAATTTGTTGATATTGAATATTGTAGTAGAGTAAAAAATAAAGGGTTTAGAATCTCAGTGTTTTGTAAACCTCAATTAATCGCCCAGTTTGGCAATACAACCAATGTTAATATTTTTGGTAGGACGGTATTTTTAGACAATCATGAGCCATGGCGACACTATTATAGATCTAGGAACTTTATGTATTTATTCACATCAAAGTATGTTCGTAAGAATAGGTTTAATTTGTTTAAGAATTTTATAAAAGCATCTGTTATAACTCTAACTTTTGAATCTAGTAGAGGTGTGAAGATGTCAGCATTGTTATTAGGAATAATGCATGCGATTTTTGGAATAAGTTTGAAACATAAAACCGTTATTCATCGATTTGGTTGAGTTTTTTTATTTAGGAGGTTTTCTTGAAGTATTTTATTACAGGCGGTGCTGGTTTTATAGGTAGTCATATTGTTGATCGTATTCTAAAGGAAGGAGGGCAAGTAGTGGTGTACGATAACCTTTCTACTGGGCAGATAAATTTTTTAGAATCTGCTAAAACTAATAAGAATTTTGAATTAATTGTTGGTGATTTGTTAGATAAGGATTTGCTTAATACATCTATTTCTGGGTGCGATATGGTTTTTCATATGGCGGCTAATGCTGATATACGACACGGATTAGAGAATCCTTATAATGATATTGAGCAAAATACTATTGTAACGTTTAACTTGCTTGAAGCAATGAGAAAGAGTAATATCAAACGTATTGTGTTTGCTTCATCAGCTGCCGCGTTGGGCGAACCAGAGCAATTTCCTACACCAGAAAGTTGTGCTGTACCCATTCAGACATCACTATATGGAGCATCTAAAATGGCTTGTGAGGGGCTAATTTCATCTTACTGTGAAGGTTATGGTTTTGAAGGCTATGCATTTAGATTTGTTTCATTGTTAGGGCCTAGATATCCACATGGACATGTTTTTGATTTTGTTAAAAAATTGCGCCACGATTCGTCAAAGCTTGAAGTTTTGGGTGATGGCAAGCAAAGAAAGAGTTATATGCATATTGACGATTGCTTGGATGCAATCTTTTTGGTGGCCAATGAGAAAAGAACGGCGCTACAAAGTAAGCGTAATTATCAAGTCTATCATTTGGGAAATCCAGAGTACATTAAGGTATCAGACTCTGCAATGATAATTATCGATCAAATGGATTTAACTGCCAAAATAGAATACACTGGCGGAAGGCAAGGATGGATTGGTGATAATCCTTTCGTATTTTTAGATGTTACAAAAATACAATCTGAAGGATGGAGTCCAAAAAATAATATTAAAGACTCTATTTGTGAAACAGTAGACTGGCTTAACAATAATGGGTGGATTATGGAGAATCGCCAATAATGGCATTAATTTCGGTAATCATGCCATCCTTTAATTCAGAGAAGTTTATTGGTGAGGCTATTGAGTCCGTATTGTTTCAAACCTTCGGCAGTTGGGAGTTGTTAATAGTAGATGGCGGTTCAAATGATAGGACTGTCGATATCATAAAAGAGTATTCAAAACAATATGATAGGATTATTTATATTGACAATAAAGATGACGTGGGTCCAGCCCATGCGCGTTGTGTTGGTGTGAAACAATGTGTAGGAGAGTATGTGGCTTTTTTAGATGCAGACGACCTTTGGTTAGCAGGTAAACTAGAGTCGCAAGTGAAATTTATGCAAGAGGGTAATATTGACTTTAGCTATACGAGTTATCGCTCAATGAATGAGTCTGGTGAGCGTGAAAGTTGTGTGATTCCAATGTATTCAAGTTACAACTTTTTTCAAGCGCTTTCTCGTAGAGGGATTGGAATTTTAACGGTGATGGTTAAAAGGAAATTGTTAAGTAATGATGTTATTGAAATTTATGGCAAATCTCATGGCGAAGATTATTTGTGGTGGCTGTTGATTTTGAAACAAGGAGTTGTTGCAAGACATCTGAATAAGGACACTGCTCGTTATCGCCATGTAGATGGAGCTTTGTCATCTCATCGATATCGATATAAACATCAGGCGACAGTTTGGGAGAGTTATCGAAATGAAGTTGGCTTGGGGTTTCTTATGTCGGCATTTTGTTATGTATCTTACTTGCTTGATGCGTCTCTTAGAAAAACATGGACTATGGCTTGTAGCCGTCTTACTACAAGGTAGATAATGAATAATAATAGGCAGCAAGTAGTTATCCTTGCAGGTGGCAAAGGAACAAGGCTAAAAGAAGTGTCTGGAGATATCCCTAAACCCATGGTTCTCATTTTAGGAAAGCCACTTTTACAGCATTTGATTGAGCAGTGTGCTAAGTATGGTTTTTTAGATATTTGTTTATTAGTCTCTTATAAAGGCGATGTGATAGAGGAGTACTTTGGTGATGGCAGTCAATATGGTGTCTCTATCCAATATTATAGAGAGAATACACCAAGAGGTACAGCAGGGGCGCTCT
>Ga0209992_10003019_pt1 | contig 14667 bp, 10 predicted proteins | sample 2SBtaG_2_FD_182564 | JGI IMG/M metagenome (GOLD analysis project Ga0209992, IMG submission 182564) | Deep subsurface microbial communities from Kolumbo volcano to uncover new lineages of life (NeLLi) - 2SBTROV12_ACTIVE470 metaG (SPAdes)... | ecosystem: Environmental > Aquatic > Marine >... | reverse complement strand
TTTTTGGTGTGTTGCAGAGCTTTTTCCACCACAAAAGGGTTGGCTCCCATAGCTTTGGCTATTTGACCCGAAGGAATTTTTCTTTGCTGGTAATGTTTCACCTCCCAAATGACACGGAATTGCCAGGCGATGGTTCCCATGATTTTTATGGGCTCTTCTCCATGATCCAACTGGTTATGTAAAAGTTGTAAGGCTTTGTGAGGATTTTTATTTTTCAAAGCATCGGTCAAGGAGAAAACGGTTTCCAACCGGGTTTCTCCTACAACCTCCTGCACATCTTTCTCCGACACCTCTTTATTTTTTCCGACATACATTAGAGTTTTATTCAATTCCTGCGCGAGAACTCCGGGGCGCGCACCTACTCGGTTTACCAGCGCGCGCGCCGCGTTCATATTCATGGAGTAGCCTTGGTCTTTGGCTCTATCTCGAATCCAGTTGACCAGCACATTTTCCTTGGGTGCTTCACAGGCGACAGCACCTTTAACTTTTGTGAGAGCTTTATAAATTTTCCGTTTTCTGTCTACCTTGTCGGCAGTGATAACCAGGCATGCTTCAACAATAGGATCGCTGCAATAATCGATGAGAGATTGCGCTTCTTCATCCTTTGGGATGGCGTCGTGCAGGTTACGCACAATTACCAGCTTGGTTCCTCCAAGAAAGGATAGGGTTTTAGCAGAGCCGAGCCAGTCGTTGACGTTACTGGTTCGAGCATCAAAGGTTTCCAGATTGAAATCGCGGTTGTCTTCGTCAATCCATAGTTTCGTTAGCGATCGGATGGCTTCGACATGGTAGAACGTTTCGGGACCATACAAAAAGTAAAAGGGTTCTGTTTTCCCTTGCGAAATTTTTTGGTCCAGGTCTTCTGGTGTCACAATATTTCGACGGTTTTAAAATTGATCGATTATTAAACTTACGAGACGGTTTCCTGTGTCGTTATAAGCCAGATCCAAAGCCTCCAGGCGAGCTGTTTCGGTATCTGCAATATCGGGTGTGGAATTGTAATCCCATTGTTGTTTAAGTTTCTTTTCCATAAAAATTTCATTTTTTACCTGATCCGTTACTTTTATTTTAATTTCAAGCTCAATAATAATATCGGAGACTAAATCCTGCGAACTGAACGCGACGTTTCTTAAATTGTAGTAACTCAAAATTCCTTCCAATACTAAATCCGCATCCTCTTTTTTTGCTATTTTCAGGCGCCCATCGCTAATAAAGGATTGCAAAACGATGCTGGTGAGTTCCCGGTGTATTTCAGGTTGGGAAGATGTGTTTTCAAATACTGGGATGAAGATGGATTTTATGTGCGGAGGAAGTGTGCTTCCTGTCCCAACCAGATGGTAGCCACATCCTGATAAGAGAAAGCAGGAAATGGCAAATAACAATAGCCAATTATTTTTTTTGCATTGCTTCATTTAACTACGATGTTGACCAGTTTTTTGGGGACGATGATGACTTTCTTTATTTCTTTGTCCTGGGTCCATTCTTGAATCCGCGGGTCATTGAGGGAGAGTGATTTTAAATCTTCATCGCTGATTCCTGATGCCACCTGAATCTTTTGTCTCACCTTACCATTGACCTGAAGCACGATCAATATTTCCTCAGTTTGTGTTAACTCCTCTTTGTGGAGGGGCCATCTTTTTTCATCCAATGCGTCTGAAAAATTCAGCAGAACCGCCATTTCTTGTGCGATGTGCGGTGCGAAGGGTGAAAGGGTCAGGATAAGGGCTTCCAAAGCTTCTCTGATTACAGCTTGCGTGGCCACATTCATTTCATTTTGTTTTTCTTTCCATTCCTTGAAATGGTAAAGATGATTGACCCACTCCATAATTGCTGCAATTGCGGTGTTAAATTGCATTCGCTTTTCAATATCTTCAGTGACGCGCCGGATGGTTACATGGGTCATTCTTCGCAGTTCTTTTAATTCATTTATTGATGTGGAAAAATTTTCATCCGGAGGTGAGACTGATTTTACTTCGTCAACAAATTCGCTAAAAATCCGCCAGACTCGTTTGAGAAACCGAAAACACCCTTCGACACCTTGATCGCTCCATTCCAGATCTTTGACGGGGGGTGCTGCGAATAGAATAAAAACTCGTGCGGTATCGGCACCGTAGCTTTTAATGATCTCGTCGGGGTCCACTACATTCCCCTTGGATTTCGACATTTTTGCTCCGTCCTTGATAACCATGCCTTGAGTCAAAAGATGTTCAAAGGGTTCCTTGGCTTGGGTCAGGCCGATATCGTTTAAAACTAGATTGAAAAATCTTGAATAGAGCAGATGAAGAATAGCGTGCTCTATGCCGCCGACATATTGGTCTACGGGCATCCAGTAACCGTTGTCTTCCGGGTCAAAGGGACCGTCCTCCAGTCGTGGTGAAGTGTAGCGGTCAAAGTACCAGGAAGAACAAATAAAGGTATCCAGGGTATCGGTGTCGCGCTTTGCCGGTGCTTTACATTTTGGGCAGTCGATTTTGTAAAATGATTCGAGTGTGTGAAGTGGCGATTGTCCTTTCTCCCCCAATTGCGCATCCAGCGGCAACTCGACGGGAAGTTGGTCATTATTCACTGGAACTATTCCGCAGGCTTCACAATGCACCACTGGAATAGGCGTACCCCAATATCGTTGCCTCGAAACTCCCCAGTCGCGAAGACGAAAGTTGACGGTGGCTTTTCCGATGTCTTCCTTATCAAGATATTCGCAAACCCTTTTGCGGGCTTCTTGCCCTGTCAAGCCATTGAAGTTGCCGGAATGAATCATGGCCCCCTCAGCACTGTAAGCTTGTGTCATGTTTTTTTCATCCAGTGTTTCCCCTTTAGGTTGGATGACAACCCGTACGGGAAGATTGTATTTGCGCGCGAAATCCAAATCCCTTTGATCATGAGCAGGAACGGACATGATGGCGCCGGTGCCGTAATCCATTAATACGAAATTTGCAGTCCATACTGGAATAGACTCTCCTGTTAATGGATTGGTGGCATACGCTCCCGTAAATATCCCTTCTTTTTCTCCAGTTTCGCTGGTGCGTGCAATGGTGTCCTGGAGGTTTACCTTTTTTATAAAAGCATCTATAGCAGATTCTTGTTCGGTTCCTCGCGATAGCTTGATAGTTAGTGGGTGTTCGGGAGCAAGGACCATGAACATAGCCCCGTATAAAGTGTCCGGTCGTGTGGTAAAGACCTTAATAACTTGATCGTTGTCATTGACTTTAAAGTCAACTTCGGCGCCAAAACTTTTACCAATCCAATTGGTTTGCATGGTGAGCACTTGCTCTGGCCATTTTCCTGAAAGACTTTTGCATCCTTCCAGAAGGCGATCCGCGTAGTCGGTAATTTTAAAAAACCATCCTTCTTGTTGTTTTTGCAATACCTCATTGTCACAGCGCCAGCAGCAACCATCGACCACCTGTTCATTTGCCAGAACCGTTTGACAAGCTTCGCACCAGTTAATGGTGGAGTTTTTTCTATAGGCGATCCCTTTTTCCAGAAATTTCAGGAATAACCATTGGTTCCACCTGTAGTATTCCGGGTGGCAGGTGGCTATTTCACGGTCCCAGTCATAACTCAAACCAAGGGCTTTGATTTGTTCGCGCATGGTGCGAATGTTTTCGAAAGTCCATTCAGCAGGATGTGTGTTATTTTTGATCGCGGCATTTTCGGCAGGCATTCCAAAAGCGTCCCAACCCAGGGGGTGAATGACGTTGAACCCTTTCATGCGTTTGAATCGTGCTAATGTGTCGCCGATGGTGTAGTTTCGGACATGCCCCATATGGATGCGCCCTGAAGGATAGGGGAACATTTCCAATAGGTAGAATTTCTTTTTGGAAGAATCGCGTTCCACCTTGAACGTTTTATTTTTTTCCCAATGAGCCTGCCATTTGGCTTCAATGCGGTTGGGTTCGTAAGGATTCATAAATAATTTGTTTGCCTGAAGTTTGCTAAAAGTTTAAAAGCAGGAATTCTAACATATTCCCTCTCTTGCGAGGGGTGCAACTTATCATCCAAGGCAGTCGACTATGACAGAGCTTTCAGAGACTATAGCGGTCGTTTTTATCATCTATGTTTTGATTATGTTGGGCATTGGCTGGTCGGCCTCACGCCACACAAAATCGCCGTTGGATTTTTTTCTTGCGGACCGCTCTTTAAAAGCCTGGGTTACTGCTATTTCTTCTACCGCCAGCTCAGAAAGTGCCTGGGCTGTCTTGGGGACTGTGGGTCTTGCATATAAGGAAGGCCTTTCCGCAATCTGGTTTCTGCCTGGATGCCTGATGGGTTATCTGATCAACTGGTTTTTCATAGCAGAAAAACTTAGAAAACGTTCCGAAGAAATTCAGGCGGTAACTCTTCCAGACTATATTGAAAATTATTTTAGTGATGAAAAGCATGTGTTGCGCATAATTTCCGTAGTTATCATTTTTTCCTGCATGATGGCTTATGTTGCAGCACAGTTCACAGCCATTGGAAAAACCTTTGATGCTATTTTTGGGGTGCCACATGTTTTAAGTATTTCAATCGGTGGTGCAATTGTGTTGGGCTACACAATGATGGGCGGGGTGCGCGCCGTTGCCTGGACAGATTTTATCCAGGGACTCATTATGGTTTTTGGTTTGGTTATTGTATCTGTAGTGGCAATGCAAAGCCTGGGCGGATTTTCCGTCATGCTGGTGGAAGTAGAGAAGGCCTCGCCAACAACCCTTGAATGGATGGGGGGAAAATCCACTGCCGCTTTTTTTGGCTCGATGGTGGGATTGTTGGGGATTGGACTTGGGTATCCCGGTCAACCGCATGTTGTCACCCGCTACATGGCAGCAAAAAATACCCAGGTCATAAAAAATGGAACATGGATAGCCTTAGGGTGGGGATTGCTCATTTACTCTTCGTCTATTTTATTGGGAATTTGCGGGCAGGCTCTTTTCCCTGGATTAGAAGACCCTGAACATTTATTTCCAAAAGCCGCCGAGCATCTATTACCCACTATTTTGACGGCTATCGTACTGACGGGAGTTTTATCTGCAATCATGTCCACTGTTTCGGCGCAAATACTCGTGGCAGCATCGGCGGTCGCGCATGATATTTATTCAAAAATGTTAAAGCAGTCTCTATCACATGAAAAAATAATATTCGTAAGCCGACTCACCGTTCTATTACTAGGGCTGGGGGCTATGTTTATTGCGTTGGGAGAGAGCCGTGTTATTTTTTGGTTTGTTCTTTTTGCGTGGTCGGGTTTGGGGGCGAGCTTTGGCCCATTGATTCTATTTACCCTCTACTGGAAAAAGGTCACTCGTCAGGGAGCTATAGCAGGGATGTTGACAGGGTTTGGGGTCACTCTTTTTTGGAAAATCTCAGGTTTTTCCGATTCCATGATTTACGAATTGGTCCCGGCTTTTTTCTTGTCTAGTCTTGTTATTTATATTGTCAGTAAAAATACAAATTGAGTTATCTCAAAATCGCATTTACCTTGTCGACAAAATTTGAAATTTTAATAGGTTTGAGAATGTATTCATCGAAACCACTTTTCAGCCCATTCAAAATATCAGCTTCCATACTATTGGCACTCAAGGCAAAAATGGGAGTCGAACCAATGCTGTGGTCTTCTCTAATAATTTTTAGAGCTTCGTAACCATCCATTCCCGGCAAATTAATATCCATTAAAATTAGATCCGGTTTGTGGGCTTTGGCTATATCGATGCCCAGCCTCGCATCAGGCGCTTGAAGAAAATTTATATCTGAACGGAATAATGCACAACCTACCAGTTCCATGTTTGCGAGATTATCTTCTATATAAAGGATTTTATATTTTTTATTATTTCCGGATCTAGGCCCGCTTTTTAGAATAATCGGTTCGAGTATTTGGGCAGGATTGTAGGAATCTGTCTCTCCATCTCCAACAGGGAGAGTGATTTGAAAACTGCTGCCTTTGCCGAATTCGCTTTCTACATCTAAATTACCTGCCATAGCTTTTACTAGTTGTTTTGAAATTGAGAGCCCGATACCTGTTCCTTCAATGTTTTGTGATAAGGATTGGATTCTCTGGAAAGGCTCAAAAATTATCTCCAGGTTTTTTTCCTCTATCCCCACGCCTGTGTCCGAAACACTAATCGCAATTTTCTCGTCTTGAGACTGGTGACAGGTAATAGAGATTTTACCATTGGGTTGATTGTATTTAATAGCATTGGAAGCCAGATTGAGTAGCACTTGTTTTAAGCGTATTCTATCAGCAGAAACCATAATGTCTTGATCACCTTCCAGTGAACTTTGAAGGCTGATATTATTTTCGGCGGCCATAGGCTCTATCAGTTCATATACCTCCCGAGTCAGAAAACGTAATGAAATATTTTCTATATTTATATCGTGGGACCCGGACTCAATTTTAGAGAGATCCAGGACTTCGTTGATGAGTTCCAGCAAATGCTGCCCACCTTTAAGAATTCTATCCACATTTTCTTTTTGAACGGGTTGTAAGGTCATTTTTTGATCCATCAATAGTAATTGGCTGAACCCCAAAATGGAATTTAGAGGAGTGCGAAGCTCATGGCTCATTCTTGCAAGGAATTCGGATTTAGCGCGGTTGGCTTGCTCTGCTTCGGCCATTGCATTTTCTGCCTGGCGTTTTGCATTTTCTTGATCGGTGATATCTAGAGCCATTTCCATCACAAGTGGACTGCCATCGATATCTGTAAAAGGGGTGCAAACAGTCAGGTAGGTTTTGCCATCCATTGCATCCCAGACAGATGTCTCATTTTTTTTATGATCAAATACTTTGAAGGTTGTGCATACTTCACAGGGTTTAGAACGACCATGCATTAATTCATAGCAGGGCTTTTCTAAAGCCGCCCCAAACCTTTCCCGAAAAACCTTGTTGGCGAATGGGACGGAATAGTCCGGTGCTTGCAGGTGAAAAGCCATGGGTAGGGAGTCCAGAATATTATATAAATTCTGCCTTTCGTGTTGCGCAAGTGACTCAGCTTTCATTTTTTGAGTAATTTCTTTTTGTAAAGTCTGATTTATCCTTTTCAATTCATTTTTAGATACGGTTGTAGATTTAAGGTATCTATAGGCGATGATAGAAAAACAAAGCGAAGCTATGATGAGGCCCCAGGCTAAAAAATTTTCCCTTTCGTAGTTATTTTTTGTCTCTTCATTGATTTCAAAAATTTCTTGTTTTTCTTTTTCGAAAGCCTCAGCGAGAAAGTTTTGAAATCTGTTGTCAAAGCCCTCTTCAATAATCTCATTTAACTTACTTTTAGATATAATTTTGCCTTCAGCTATATGTTGCCTGATCAGGTTTTCAATCTGCCTGGTTAAAATGGTGTAATCTTTTTCAAGGTTCCGAAGAGTTTTTAATTCCTCTTCAGCCCGGCCTGTCTCAAATGCCTTGTTGTTTGCTGAAAAATTTCTGGCTTTAGTAAATAGCGCTAAGGCTTTTTCTTTTTGTCCTTCAAACTCTTCAAAATTTCCATCTCCACGAACAACAACTTCAAGAATGTCCTGGATTTGGTGATGAATGGTGCTTTCCAGCTGTTTCAGCAGTAAAAGTTGTTGAAAGGAATGGGTAGTATACTGCTGATGATCGGCGTTGATTTTGAGCGTTCGGAAATGGTAAAAATTCAAGAGCAAAATGAGGGTAAACAAAGTCAGGAAGACAAATGCCAGTTTGCCAGTGAGTTTTGATTTTTCAAATAATGTTTTCATTAGATGAACGTAATAGCAAAACTATCCAAGTATAGGTAGTTTCCTTTTATTCAAAATAAAATTCTTGTGATTCTATTTTATAGTACTCCCGAAAAAAGTGATCTTTTAAACAAAATAGTTAATTTTTTGTAACATTTTGGTGGCAGGGGTAGTTTTGGGGTTGAGAAAATCTATTAATAGATTTCCTGAGGTTGGTTTGAATCCGATTTGGAGGAATAGTTAAATTGTTGGTTTTAAAGTTTAAACTTGGTCAGGCGAGGGCGGTATTGGAAATGGGTAATAGCAAAAAATCGTAAAAATCAGCTCAATATATCCAGAACGATTGAAGCCATTTTTTCTCCAGCACCTTGTTGAGTCTTGATAAAAGATTTCGCTTTCTCGGCTAATTCCTTGCGGTATTCTGTTTGCCCAAGTAGATTATGCACCTTATCCTGGATTTCTTCTGCATCTTTCACAGTGAAGGCCAATCCGCATTTGTGCGCTTCATCGGCAACATGACTAATGTTTCCTATATGGGGTCCATGTAGCACAGCAATACCAAATGACAAGGGTTCCATCAAGCTGTGCCCGCCGCCCGGTTCGATCAAACTACGGCCGATGAATGCGACTTGACTCAATGCAAAAACGATAGCCAACTCACCGATCGTATCCAGGAGAACAACCGATTCCAGCACGGAATTTTCCAGTAAAGACCGACGAACATAAGAAATGTTTTTCTTCTCAAGTAAAGCGGCTACTTCTTTTGTCCGTTCAATTCTTCTTGGGGCAAGAATCAAAACCAGATCGGGATGTTTTTCCTTGAGATGCTGATGCGCGTTCAAAATTATTTCTTCTTCTCCAGCATGGGTGCTTCCGGCTATCCATACGGGGGTACTTTTTTCTAACCTGAAAACCTTTTGCAAACTACATTTTTCATCGTCCGTCATCGGTTGCAAGGCATCGAATTTTGGGTCTCCGACTATTTCTGTTTTTTCAGGGTTTACCCCCAGAGCCACAATTGCTTGTTGGCTATTAATGTTTTGCATGCAAAGTCGGTCAAATTTTTGGAACATATTTTTAAAGAGGGAGCCTGCTTTTAAATATCGTTTTGCAGAGCCATGTGAGATGCGGCCATTGAGCATCATCAGAGGAATGTTTTGTTTGTGCAATTGGTCGATCAAACCAGGCCAGAATCCTGTATCGGTAACCATATATAAATCGGGTTGAATTCTGCTTAGTGCCAGCCAGGTGAAGGGAAGACAGTCTAAAGGATGAAAGAAAATACTGTCTGCCATTTTAAGGTGTTCGAGAGCACCTTCAAAACCGGAATCGGTCGTGACGGAAACTACGATTTTTAGGTTTGGAGTTTTTTCATGGATTTTTTTTAGAACAGGTGTAGCTGCTTTCACTTCTCCTAACGAAAGAGCATAAAGCCAGAGAGTTTTTCCTTCTCTCTTTTTTGTTTTTGGGAGGACACCGAAATGATGTTTCAGAAATTTAAATTTATGCTTCGAAAAAATAGACAGGAGGGTGAACACTGGAACAATTACAACAGCGGCCAGCAGGGAAAAAATGTGGTAAAAAAAGGTCATAAAAAACCAATGCCGGAATTTAGGCGAGACGGGTCTCTTCGATAATTTTTTTCGTGCGGAGTACAGCCCCCCGGTGGTTGCGCACCGTTTCAGCTGCTGCACGTCCTGCTTTTTGTCTGTCTTCAGAGCTTAAAAGAAAATGTTTGAGTTTTGGATAGAGTTCTTTTTCTGTTTCTAGTTTGATGCCGCCTCCCCCGTCAATGAGTAGCTTGGCTTCTTCTTCAAAATTGTTCATATGTTTGCCAAAAAGTACAGGCACACCGAACGCCGCCGGTTCGAGAATATTTTGACCACCGAATCGCGGGTTGAATCCGCCTCCAACGTAGGCCAGCTTTGCGTTTGCGTAAAAACTGTTCAACATTCCCAGTTTGTCTGCAAATATTAATGAGCCTGGATGGTTGACCCAATCCTTTTCCGGCATATTAGAAAATAAAGTGTATTCGACATCAAACTCCCGGATGAGGTCTTCCACTTCGCGACAGCGTTGCATATGTCTCGGGGCGATCACACCAATGATATTTGGGAAATCTTTTTTTAATTTAACAAAGGCTTCCATTACCGGTCCTTCATCTCCCGGACGGGTTGATCCAAAAACAATTAAAAAAGAGCTTGGGTCGAATACGGCAGAACTAAGCGCATCGGATCCGGTGGGGAGGACATCGAATTTAATATTTCCAGTGATTCTTATTTTTTCTTCAGCTATGCCCAAGCCAAACAAGCGCTCTGCATCTTTTTGAGAGCGCATGGAAAACAGGGTCACCCCTTCTGTCATCCATAAGAAGAAACTCTTTAATTTTCCGTAGCGATTTAGGGATTTTTCAGAGACTCTGCCGTTGACTTGTACCACCGGAATTTTTCTCCTCAGGCATTGCCGCAACAGACACGGCCACAATTCTGCTTCAATAAGGATGAGTTGCGAGGGTGCGATCTGGTCAAAGACCGGGTTCAGCCATAAAGAGAAGTCTAAGGGCAATCTGAAAACATGAGGCAGGTTTTCTTCTATCGCCAGGGCATATCCCGTGGGAGTGAAAGTGGATAAAACGATAGGACGCGTTTCGCCCTGTTCTTGTAAGACGGTGATGAGGGTTTTTGCCAAACGTACTTCACCTACCGATGAGGCATGTATCCACAAGCTTTCTTTTAATTTGGGAAGATCGTTTGCGCCTTTCAACCTTTCCCCAATATCTTTTCGAAAGGCAGAGGAAACTAAGCTTCTTAGAAGCAAGAAGGGAGATGCGACAAGCATCAGGGTGGCTGTTAGAAAATAATACAAAAAATCCATATCCTGAGAGTATACTCCTAAAAGATTTTAAAAATATCGATAAATATGTCAGAACTATTTTACAAAATCATATCCCCAAATCGGAAATGGTATTGGTTTCCCATTTTTTGGCTATTGAGATTCGCCTCTTTTTTTTATCTTCTGGGACATCATTTTCGACTGTGGGCCTATCGCTGGGGAATTTTCCCACGACGCAGCCTCGATTGCAGAGTGATCAGCGTTGGGAACTTAACGCTGGGAGGAACAGGGAAGACCCCCTTCGTCATGATGATTGCTGAAACTTTAAGGGGCAATGGATTCAAGCCGGCTATCCTTACACGGGGTTATGGGGGAAAATCCAAAAAACCTGTGAATGTTGTTTGCGATGGAAAGTCTCTTCTTCTTTCACCCGAATGGGTGGGGGATGAAGCAGTAATGATGGCTGAAAAGCTAAAGAACGTTCCTATAATTACAGGTTCCGACAGGTTTCAAACGGGCCGTTATGCTTTAGAAAATTTCGAAATCGATACCTTAATCCTTGATGATGGATTCCAACACTTGGCTTTGCGAAGAGATTTGGACATCCTGCTATGCGACCATCAAAAACCTTTGGGGAATAATCATATCTTTCCTGCAGGAGAATTGCGCGAACCGGCCAGCGAAACTCGAAGAGCAGATTTGGTTTGCTTTACACGCTATTTGGGAGGGCCTATAAAATTCCCCCCAAAATATCTCAGCTCCATCCCGCAAATAAAAACCCATCTTCGGCTGGATTCTATAATCAACATGGAAAATGGGGATGTTTGCGATGCTGAGGTGTTGAAAAATCAACCGGTGGTTGCGTTTTGTGGGATCGCTAACCCGGAAGGGTTTCGGCAGATTTTACAGGACACACAAGTTCAGCTAAAAGTATTTAAGGCTTTTCCCGATCACCATGATTACAGTTTGAACGATATTAAAGAACTGGAGACCAGAGCTTTGCAGGAAGGAGGAAAGATTGTCCTTGTTTCTGAAAAAGATGCGGTCAAATTAAAAGATATAAAAATTTCTCTACCGTTCTATAAGGTAGTGATCGATTTGGAAATTCTGGAAGGCAGAGAAATATTCAACAAACAAATAACTCCTACTAGCCGTGGCCACTAGCCGTGGGGGCAACTGGCATTAGCTTCATGAATTTAGATAATATTTTTGGCTTAAGTCTCATATTAATTGCCTCCCCTGTAAGGGGCCACTAGCCGTGGGGGCAACTGGCATTAGCTTCATGAATTTAGATAATATTTTTGGCTTAAGTCTCATATTAATTGCCTCCCCTGTAAGGGGCCACTAGCCGTGGAGGCAACTGGCAATAGTTTGTTGAGCCGAGATAAGGCTTGATAAAAAGATGCCGGTGTTGTCCGTAACCAGCGGCGGTATACCGCATTAAATGATTGAAATAAAAAAACTCAGTCCCAATCAGCGATTTTTGTTGAACGTTTTGGTTCCATCGCTTTACCTTTTGCCATTGGTGTTTGCTTACCTCGGTCCCAAAAATTTTGGGTTTGGCTACGATGGCTTGGTATACGCAGGTTTGACAGTGGGTGCAGCGGGAGTGATCTTGTGGATTTTATCCATGTTGACGTTGGGTCCTTCTTTGGCTGTTCTACCAGGGACAGATCATTTGGTAACTAGCGGGGTGTACCGGTATCTACGTCATCCGATTTATGTGGGGATTGTTTTAACTCTGGGTGGATTGTTTCTAGCTTGTGGTTCAACGATTTGTCTTGTTTATGTTTTTGCGGTAGTGGTTCCCCTGAATATTTTCCGGGCCAGGACAGAAGAACTGGTTTTGCAAGAGCAGCTCGGTGAAGCCTACCAACAATACCGCGCCAAAACTTTATTCTAATGGCTTTGAAAATTAAATTCCGTGCTTTGCTTACCCAATGTGGTGAGCCAATTGAAAACGGTGAGTTGATAATAGAGAATGGAAACATTCTAGAAGTATTTACGCAGGAATCAAAAGTAAAAACAGAAGATACGTTGGATCTTTCTGATCACCTGCTGATGCCAGGGTTTGTCAATGCCCATAGCCATTTGGGATTAACGGCACTTGCAAACAAACTATCCCCTTCTGACACCTTTGCAGGTTGGATTCGAGATTTAATTCCCCTCAATTCCACCTTGAACGATGATGAAAGAATGGAGGGCATTCGCCAAGGCGCTAAGGAAATGAAATCTTCCGGGGTAACCGGTCTTGCCGATTATGTGGCAGACCCGGCCTTATTGAAGGTCATTGGTGATTTAGGTTTCCGAAGCGTTTTGTTTCTAGAAATTATTGGATTTCAGGAGAGGAGGGCCGAGGGTCTCGCGCAGGAAGTGGAGGCGATATTAAAATCGCATGGGTCGACTTGGACTTTAGGGATCGCTCCGCACGCACCTTATTCTGTTTCTGAAAAGTTGTTCCGCCAACTGGATCAGCTGTCCAAAAATTACGGATGTTTACTTTCTACTCATCTTGCAGAAACCGAGGAAGAGATTCAGTTTATTGAAAAAGGTGAAGGGCCTTTGATAGATCTTTTGAAAGACAGGCTTGCTTTTGATGAGGGTTGGCAGGCCCCGGCTAAAAGTCCCGTCCGTTATCTTAAATCTCTGATCACGCTCAATGAAATGGTAGCGGTCCATTGTAATTTTATTGATGACGATATAGATGCCGTGCAGGCAGCTGTGTTTTGTCCGAAAAGCACTCACTGGTTTGGACGCTCCCATATTCTTCCTGTAAGAAAAATGCTGGATGCAGGTATCCCTGTTGCATTGGGAACAGATTCGATGGCCAGCAATGACTCTATGAATTTTCTCGAGGAAATACGTATGGCAAATAAACTATTGCCGGACGTGAACCGAAAAGAAATCTTGAGGATGGCAACGCGTTTTGGAGCGGAAATTTTGCAATTTTCCTGTGGAAAAATAGAACCCGGACAAAAAGCCGATCTCATTGGATTTCAAATGCGGTCCGACTATGGGGGAGACTGGCACGATATTCCTTTCGAGCCGCAAAGAAAGAAAGTAGATTTTTATATGATGGATGGGAAATTTTAGATGTTTCCACCATTAATTATGGTGGTAGCCAAAATATCCAAAAACTCCAATTCACAACACTGGCATTGACGTTTCCTCCGGAATTCCCTATAATCTATTGAAATAAAACGTTTTATATAATTGGGGCCGTATGCCAGGATTTTTCAGAATCATAGGAATCGTGGGCATTCTATTCTTTCTTTCCGGTTGCTGGTTGAAGGGGGGAGGTGGATCGCCTTTGGGATTCAAGCGAATCACTCCTAAGATGGAAAAGGAGATGGAGCAGCTTATCGAGGCCGGTTGCAACAAGGAATATCAATACTTTGATCGGGATATAGCGTTTTTATACTCGATGATTCCAGGCGGCGGGCAATGGTATACAGGAGAAAAAGATAAGGCATGGCTTTATTTGCTATCCTCGCCCTTAATAGTTCCTTATATAGTATCTTTTCAGGATGCACAGAATTCTGTGGATTATTATAATTTCAAATATACCGCTAAATTTTGTAAATCAAAATTCAAAATGGCTAAAACGGAGACCGAGTTGAGACCGGTCACCAAAAAGAAATCCTACCAAAAATCCCGAAAAAATAGAAAACGCCGTTAAATTCTAAGCCTCTATCTACAGGAGTGTCGCTAAGCCATTGATTTAAAATAGTTTGAGTATAAAAGTGAAGTAAAAGTAGCTTGCGATCCTCCGCAAAAAATAAAATGTAGCTAGACGAAAAGAATTTGCTAAATTTATTTTTTTTTTTGAGATTTTATGCTAGAATCTCGAACTTAGTTTTATGTAGTTTTATAAAAGGGGCTTTTTTTCTGGGTAAAAACCTTGGGTCGTGTTATAGTTACTACCGTAATCACCCTTTCGTGGCAAAATATCCTGTAAAATCGAAAATTTATAGCCTAAAACCTCCAATATTTGTTGCAACTTTGGAATTCAAAGTGTAGAGTGGAGGTTTTTTAATTTGCTGAGTATTTGCTGAGCTGGCATAGCTCAGTTGGTAGAGCAGCTGATTTGTAATCAGCAGGTCGGGGGTTCGAGTCCCTTTGCCAGCTCCAGTTTTAACTAATTGTTTTGAAAAGGATTCTGGCGCC
>Ga0209992_10003016_pt1 | contig 14670 bp, 13 predicted proteins | sample 2SBtaG_2_FD_182564 | JGI IMG/M metagenome (GOLD analysis project Ga0209992, IMG submission 182564) | Deep subsurface microbial communities from Kolumbo volcano to uncover new lineages of life (NeLLi) - 2SBTROV12_ACTIVE470 metaG (SPAdes)... | ecosystem: Environmental > Aquatic > Marine >... | reverse complement strand
TGGTAGCGGGGGCAGGATTCGAACCTGCGACCTCCGGGTTATGAGCCCGACGAGCTGCCTGACTGCTCCACCCCGCGACGAGTGTGGGGGGATTCTAGGCCGGGTCGGGGCAGAGTCAAGGGAACGGGGCGTATCCCTCAAGGCCCGCGGCTGGGACGGTCAGCGTCGAGGGTAGAGAGGGTTGGGCTCGCCGTCGCCGTCCGTGTTGGACTTGCCGTCGGAGCCTTGTTCAGCCTCTAGACGGCCGGAGTTCTGGCCGTCGTCTTGGGATTCGGCCTGTGCGCTGGATTCCTTGTCCCCTGCGCCTTCGGCCACTTCGGGATCCTGGGACGGGGCGCCGTCGCCGGCCTCCTTGGCGGGCCCATCATCGGGCGCGTCGGGCACCAAGAGGGCCAAGAGGGCGTCGCGCCGGGTGAGCCAGAGGGTGTGATCTTCGAGAGTGTCGATCAGGCCGGCGAACATCCTCCAGGGATCGGAAGGTACCAAGGGGTAAGCCTCTGCCGCGGCCAGGGGGGGCAGGGGAGCAAGTGCGTCGGCCACGCGTTGCAGCAGGGCGGGATCGGCTAGGGCGGAGGATTGGTCGCACAGAAACTGCAATCGGGCTGAGCGTGCGACCGGGCTCGCCGCGACGAACTGGGGCTGGGCGAGGCTGCTGAGATACCAGTCGCAGACCTGGGCTCGGGTCCCGCCCGTCAAAGCGCTCAGGGACTCGACGGGCCAAGTTGAAATCCAGTCCACGATCAGACGCAGTCGGTGATCGGGGAGAGGCGCCGTGGCTGGATCCGGTTGGTCGGTCGACGCCGGCGGTGGGGTGGCTAGGCGCAGGAGGACGGACTCTGCATTGGAGATCCAGTCCGGCTCGGTGCTGGGTGGACCCAAGTGGTGAACCAGGGCGGCCAGGGTGGCAGCGGGTCGGCCTTGGTTGCCGTCCAGCAAGTTGTCGAAGACCGGCAGGGTGACTAGCCCCTCCACCCAATGGTGGTCGGGGGTTAGGAGGGGCAGGAGTTCAAGATAGCGCAGCTGGGTTGCCGCATCGGCGAGCGCCATGGCGGGCAGGAGACGAGATTCCACTGAGAGCAAGAGCACGCGGCGCAGGCGCCGGGGGGGAGCTGTCGCGCCCTCGGGCAGCTCCTCGATCACGCCCTCCAGGTCGGTATTGCCCAACAGGGCCACGACTCGTTGACGCAGGTCGGCACGCTCGGAGGAGAGGGCCTGGTCCAGGTAGGTGCCGAAGGGAGTCAAGAATGGTTGGCCCGGAAAGCGCCCGTGGACGAGAGCCACCTCGAGCGCGTCGAGCAACGCGTGTTCCAAGCGCGGTGCGAGACCGCGTTCGTGTTCGGACTGCAAGATCCCCAGCAGCGGTAGGACTTCCAGGAAGTAGGGGCTGGCGGCTACCACATCCAAGCGCACTTCAAGTGGCAAGGACGTGTCGGTCATGAGCCTCGTCAGGACCAAGGCCGGATCCTGCGCCTGCGCGTAAGTTCCATTGGGGCCCAGGGCTCCGCCATCCTGTGGGGTTCGTGCTGCGACTTCGGGGGTGCGGTGCAAGCCGCGGACTTGCCAGAGTCGGAGGACAGGTGCGTTGGAGTCTTGGGATCGCGCCTGCAGGGCGTTTTGGCACAGGCTGCCGTGGGCGGCGAGCGCGAGGTGCAAGCGGTCGTAGTCCACGGGTCGGTCGGCCGCCGCCAGGCGCGCGATGAGCTGCGCGCTGGGTCCGATGCCTGCAGAGTAATCGTGGGCTCCTGTGGCTGTCCAAGGTAGGCGCGACAGAGACGTGACCAGCGTGTCGCCGAGTTCGAAACGCGCCATGACGCTGGGATCCAGCAGCGCGCCCCGCAAGGGGTCGATCATTTCGGCTTCGGCCGACATGCCCTGGACGAGCTCGAGCAACACCACGAGGACGGCGTGAAAGGCTTCCGGGTTGGCCTCACGAGTCACCCTTTCGATCAGCAATTCGATCGCGCCCTCGGCCCCCAAACCTCGACGTCCCACAGCGGCGCGCACGATGCCCACCACTCGAGTCCGCAGAGCCGGGTGACCCGTGTCGAACAGGGCGCGGACGAGAGCCAGGCGGCGTTGGGCTTCAGCGGCCTGGGCTTGGGCGGCGGCCTGCGCCTCGGGGCTGTCGGCGGCGGTCCCTGGTGGGACCGAACTGGAGCCCTCCGGGGCAGCCAGCTCCAAGTTCAACATGCGCAGTTGCATGTCATCCAACTGGGTCTCGAGGGCGGTCAGTTCGCTCACGGACAGACAGTTGCTGTCCCGACCTTCGAGCCGCGGCCAGGCGGCGGTGAACTCATCGACCGTGCTGAACCATCGACCGTACAGCGCAAAGAGGGCCCCGCGCACGGACTCTGCCAGGCGGGGATCTTCGGCTCCCAAGGACTGGGCGAGGGTCGGGCCGAACTCGAGCCAACCCAACTCCCCCACAACGCGCACGGCGGCCGCGAAGACTTCGCCATCCGTTCCCTCTGCGGTGGGGTCCAAGAGGGGCACGAGAAGTTCAAGCCACTGATCGGGGGACTGCTCAAAGGACGCCTGCACCCAGGCGCGGGCCTCAAGCCGACGATCACGGCGACGGTCGGACCGTGCGCCGACGAGCCCCGGGGGCTTCGAGCGTCCTGCACGCAGCAGCATGACCCGCACAGCACTCGCGGGGTAGGCCGCGAAGGACTGATCGGCCAGATCCCGCATGGCCTCACCATCGAGGCCTTCCAGCAACCGATGCACCTCGGCTACACGTTGCCGCGTGGCTGCCTCCGGCGCGGGTTCAGGAGTGGGCGGCTGGGTCTCCTTGGGCGTTTCGTCCTGGGTGTCAGGATTCAGAGCCCCAGTCGATTCAGCTTCCTGGGTTTCGGATTCCTGCACGTCACTGAGCGCGGACTCCGATTCTGTCGGTTCGATTTCCCCATCGTCGTGGGACGGCGAAGCGCCTGTTCCGACAGCGGTGGAGAGCAGGAGGGCCATCCATAGCATGCACGCGAAGACCGAGCTCCGCGTCCAGACCCCACCGCAAGAGGCCCGCTTCCATGTGCAGCAATACAAGTTCGTCTCTATCCCTACTCCCTGACCTATCTTAGCCGCGACTCGGCCGGGTTACGCACACCAATCCCCGGTTTCGAGTAGGAGTTCAGAGGTAGGCGATCATCTCAGCGAGCACTCGCTCCGGATCGCAGTCCGTTTCGAAGCGCGCCTCGCTGACTTCGGCATACAAGTCGGCGCGCTCTAGCGATTGGTTCTCGAGTTCTGTCAGCGGCGAGTCAAAGCTCAAAGCGGGACGCGCAGCGGGGTCGAGTTCGGCGCGAGTTACGAGTAGCGCAGCGGGCGCGCTCAGCCACAGGCACCGGCTCTGGGCTCGCAGCCGCTCACGATTCGCCTTAGACAGGACGACGCCGCCGCCTGTGGCCACGATGCGCGGGCCGCCCTGGTTGAGCACGCGTTCCAGGCAGGTCGACTCCAATTTGCGGAACGCCTCCTGGCCGAGGGCCTCGAGCAATTCTCCCGCAGAGCGCCCAACTGTACTCTCGCTCGCCGGCTCCAGTTCCTGGTCCAAGTCCACGAACGGAATCGACAGTCGTTCGGCCAGGCGTCGTCCGAGGGTGGTCTTGCCCACGCAGCGCAGACCCACGAGGCAGATGGGCTGTGACGCAACGCGAGTCACGAACTGGGGACCTCTGCGGTCGACAGACCTAGGGCACCCTCCAGGGCAGCCCGCATGAGCGGCTCGTTGGGTTCGGTCCCGGTGAAGGCCTGGTATTGGGTCAGAGCTTGACGCAGGAACCACTCGGCACCGGGAATCGGAAAGGCCCCGCGCCCCGCGGCTTGAACGAGCAGCGGCGTTCGCAATGGTCGGTAGACCGCGTCCAAGACGAGGGTCTGCGGACGGATCCACTGCGCGGGAATCGGGGTCGACTCCGGGGGAGATCCGGATTCCGAATGCATGCCGACCGGAGTGCAATGCACGAGGATGTCGTGGTCCGTATTCTCGATCGCGTCCCAAGCCACGGCGCGACAACCGAGTTCACGGGCGAGGGCCTGCCCGGCTTCAGCTCGGCGTGCGGCGACAAGCGCCTCGAGTCCCATGTCTGTCAAGGCGCGCAAGGCTGCGCGGGCCGCACCGCCAGCTCCCAACACCAGGCCCGAGCGCGGGGCGCGTCCCAACAGGGGCAGCGCTGCTTCGAGGGTGGCTTGGATGGCGAGGGCGTCGGTGTTGCTCGCGCGCCAGCTCGCCCCATCGCGCACCAGGGTGTTGGCTGCGCCCAGGTCCCGGGCTCCCCCATCGCTCGCGCCGGCCTTGGCCAGTGCGACCTCTTTGAAGGGGGCGGTGACTGAAAAGCCCCTAAAAACAGGGTCATCGGCCAGATCCAGGAAGGTCTCGAAGTCCTCGGGCTCGAAGGCCAGGTAGACCGCGTCATAACCCGCGCACTTGAAGGCCATGCCCTGGACGTGGGGTGAAAGCGAGTGGGAGATGGGGCGACCCACGACGCCGAGAACACCTGTGCCGGGACCGACTCCGCCCGGGGGAAGAATGCCCAACAGCTCATCCAGGCGCAGTTGGCCGGGAGCGGTGGGCTGGGGCGCGGTGCTTCCCGGCAGACTCGCGGGTGCACTGTACGTGAAGGGAGACCCGAAGATGGGCGCCAACACGCGGGTGAACGAACCCGCGTCGCCCGAGCAGAACGCGATCAAGCCCCCGCGCGCCACTCGCAGGTGTCTCAGCAAGCGCAAGCCGTCTTCCGTGCAACGGGCATGGGTCACGAGCTTGATCACGTCTCCTTCGTAGAGAACAGCTCGTACCTCTTCGTCGAACGCGGCCAAGTCCTCTGGTGTGCCCTGCGCATCGTGACGGGACACGATGCGGTGGCAGGGTGCGGGGACTTCACCCAGATCCAGGGATAGGGTCCAGTCGATGTCCACGAAGCGGGCGCCCGCGCGCGCGGCGGTTTGCAACAACTCGAGGCGGTCATCGATGCTGCCGTTGTATTCGCCGAAGGCTTCCGGTCCATGGACGGCGACGATGACCGGCTTGCCGATTGCCTTGAACAACTGCTTGAGGGCTTCCTCGCCCGGGTTGCCGAGGGTGTCGAGTCGCAACTCCACGAGGTCGGCCAGGGGCGCCTGACGTTCGGCTTCCGCTTGCAGAGCCGTTAGGGTCGGAGCGTGGATGGAGACGACGTGAACCATGGTCGGTGCGCGCTCTTGGGCTAGTCCTGCAAGAGGGACTCGATTGCGGCGAGGCTGGGTTCGGAGGTGCCCTTCTTGCGAGCCAACTCGACGAGGGGCACGAGCAACGCGCGGTAGGCGGCGCGGGCCTGGGGCTCGAGGGTAGCGAGGTGCCCAGCGAGGACATCCACATCGCCGCGCGGAACGGGCCCGGTCAAGGACGCCTGGGAACCCAACGCCGCCACGTTGGCCAGGACACCCTGGGCCAGGTGCGTCAGCCCCGATTCCAATTGGCGTGGGTTGCTGCCGGGCGCCAGGGTCTGCGTTCCGCCGAGCACGGCGAGGTCCATCAAGGCCACCAACCCGTTGGCAGCCAGGGCGGCCGTGGCGTGGTAGAGCGAGCGATGTGGCTCGAGGACTTCAAGCGGCGTTGCGCCCAGCCGTTCGGCGATCCCCCGCGCGGCAGCCAGTGCCTGGCCAGTGCCGAACACGCTGACCGTGCAACCATCGAAGCGACGCGCAGCCATTTCGATCGCGGCGGCGGGCACGCTGACCAACGGGTGCCAACCGCCCACATCGCAACCGGCATCAGCCAGGGGCCGCAGGGGATCCAGCCCGTGGAATCCGCTGGTGTGGAGCACGACGGCGGGCAGGCAGTGCTCGCTCACGAGTTGCTGCGCGAGATCACCGATCGCGGAATCGGTGACGGCGAGCATCGCCACGTCGGCCGCGCCGACCTCAGCCAGGGAGACGCTGCTTGCCGCCGCAAGCCGGCTGGGATCCCTGGCCCAGCGACTGAGTTCGCAAGGAGTGTCCTCCAATGCCAGAGCCAACGACTGGGCGAGGGCTCCGGACCCGAGAATGGCGATCTTGGTGGCCTCCATGGAGCCCCAGAATACGGAGTCGGCAGCCCAACTGTCGCCGCTCGGTGTGGAACTAGCAGGCCTAGATGGTCAACTTCCGGCCGCCGCTGACTCGGAAGCGCAGAACCCTGTGGGATGGGCACGCCGGGAGCGTACTCTGGGTCTATGGAACAAGTTCAAGGCATTGGTGGCGTCTTCCTGAGGGCTCGTGACAAACAGGCCTCCCTCGAGTGGTACCAGAAGAATCTGGGCATCCCCGTCGAGTCCTGGGGAGGGACGGTATTCAGCTGGCAAACCAAGGAGACACCCCCCGCTCCGGGCACGACCTCCTGGTCCCTCTTCGACCAGGACAGCGACTACCTCGGCCCCCGGGACAAGGCCTGCATGGTCAACTACCGCGTCGAGAACCTGGACCGCATGTTGGAGCAATTGCGCGCAGCCGGTGTCACCGTCGATGACAAGATCGACGAGTCGGAGTTCGGCCGCTTCGGCTGGGCCGAAGACCCCGACGGGAACCGCATCGAACTGTGGGAACCGCCGGACGGCATGTAGTTCACGCTACTGAAGAGCGGATTCGCATTCAGTGCTCGCGCAGCTGGTTCCACTGGTCCTGCAGCCCAAGTTCCTCAATCCACGGCTCGAGGTAACCCATGTCCAGCGATCCGCTCGTGGCCAGGACCCCCAGGACGTCCTCGACCTGCTTCGGGGAACCCGATCTCTCAGCCCACTCCAGCTTGCTGATGACCGCGTCTTCCTTGGTCACGACAAAGGCTCCGTCCCCGAGAGCGTGACAAGGTTCGCGCCGGTCGAGCTCGGCCCTGGAGTAGGCGCGACCCTTGACGAGGATCCGATCCGCCTTCCACCCCGAGGCGTGCTCGATGACGTTGAACATGGAGTGCCCAGTGAACCTCCTCGTCAGAATAGTCCGCATGTCGACTTCGCACGCCGACGGCGGAGAGGCGCCTGGCCCTCTCCGACAATTGCCATGCGAGCTTCAAGCGCTCGCCGGGTCCCATGCGGCGCCAGGCTTCGATTTGAACCGCGCGGGCCGCGGAACTTGTATCCGTTGAAGCCATGGACGCATCGTAGCGCTCGGGTCTTGAGGGCACTTGGCGGGTTGCCCTGGTGGTCTCCCGGCCAAACCCGACGCGAGTATCAAGGCTCGCGCAGGACCGGTGCAGCTAGGTGCGCCAAGCGCAGCCCCAGCCCTCGCTCCTGGGCCAGGTGGGCGACGGCGGCCAGATCCCAGGGGGCTGCTTCGGCATCCGCGTACAAACCATAAAACCCCGAGCCGCTGCCCGTCATGCGATAGTGATCGAGGCCGGCTTCGTCGAGGAGATCGCGCCAGGCGCCGAGCAGGGGTTGCGCCACCTGGGCCGCCAGTTCGAGGTCGTTGAATAGGGTTGCACGGGCGGGCAGGGGCGCCTGCGGGAGGACTTCGGCGTGTGCCATGGATCTCTCCACAGAACTGGGGTTCGATGTAACCTCGGCGAAGACGGCTGCGGTACTGCAGGTCACCTCGGGCACGATCAAGGCCACCTGCCAATCTCGCGGGGATCCGAGGGGTTGGACTCGCTCGCCTCGACCTTCGCAGAGGGCGGCCACTCCACCCCTATCGAAGAAGGCGCAGTCGGAACCCAGTTCGGCCAACACAGCGCGGCGCCACTCGTGGCCGAGGTCGCGACCTGCAATCACCTGCAGGGCCTGCAGACAGGCGGCGGCGTCGGAGCTGCCCCCGCCCAGGCCCGCCTGGCTGGGGATGTGCTTCTCCAATTCAATGTGCAAGGGCGGCAGGCACGGAGCCCCCAATTCTGCCAGGCGCTTGAGAGCCAGGCCCGCTGCGCGATGGACCAGGTTGCGACCGTCGGCGGGAACGTCGTCGCTGGCGGCGGGGCCGGTGAGTGTCAGCTTCAGGGAACTCTCCTGCCTAGAATCGCAACGCACGGACAGTCGGTCGCAGAGGTCCACGGCCAGGAGGACGGTGCGCAACTCGTGGTAGCCATCCGGGCGACGACCGAGCACTTCGAGGGTCAGATTGACCTTGGCCGGGGCGAGCAGCGTGTGGGAGTTGCGCGCCGCGGTCACGGGGACTCCACCTCGACGAGGGGCTCGAGGTCCAAGCGAACGTTGTCGATCAGTCGCACGGGGCCCACGCGGGCGGCGATCAAAGCCACAGCGGTCTGCAGCTCTCCTGCCGGTCGGTCGGAACTCCAGGAGAGCGCGCAGCGCACGCTGGCGTACTCGACGTCGAGCTCTCGCGCGGCAACCCCGGGCGCGAGGCTCTGTTCCAACACCGCGTCCAGTTGCGCCGCATCCCGCACGCCCGCCCTCCACGACTCCTGCGCCGCCCGCAGTGCGCGCGCAAGATGCAATGCGTGCATCCGCTGCTCAGAACTCAGGCGTTCATTGCGCGAAGAGAACGCCAGACCGGAAGGCTCGCGTTGGGTCGGGCAAACGATGACTTCCGGATGTCCCCGCTCGTCCCGGCACCCCTCCACAACCAAACTCTGCTGATAGTCCTTGGCCCCGAAGTACGAGCGGGTCGGGCCCACGCACTGGAAGAGGCGCGCAACGATCGTGGCAACTCCTGCGAAATGCCCATCACGGTGCTCGCCCTCCAATCCGACCGCCGCCGGGCCAGGGTCGCGCAAGCTGGAACCTGGCAAGCGGCCGTGTTCGTCCAGTTCGCCTTCAAAGAACTGGTCGAGTCGCCCGCTGAACACGAGATCCGCTCCCGCCTCGGCGGCGAGTGCAGCGTCCCGCTCCAAGTCCTGGGGATACGCCTCGAAATCCGATGACTGGTCGAACTGCAGAGGGTTGACGAAGACACTGACCACCGTTCGGTCGTTCTCCGCAACCGAACGGGCAATGAGCGACACGTGCCCAGCGTGCAAGGCCCCCATCGTGGGCACGAATCCCAAGGTCTGACCTTGAGCAGTCACTTCCTCACACCAGGTTCGGGCTGAGGCCGGGTCCCTAAGCAGCTGCATGGCGCGGCTCCCCTCCCGGGCGGTTAGGAGCAAGCCTCCGTTAGTTGAACGAGGCGTTCGGAGACCGTTTGTCCGCAGCCCAAGAGATGGTCCGGGGCCAGCTCGGCCAGGGGCGCGAGAACAAACGTGCGCTGCTCCATGCGAGGGTGGGGCAAGGTCAGCTCGGGAATCTCACAGTGCTCGTCCCCAAACCACAAGAGGTCTAGGTCCAGGGTGCGAGGGGCGTTTGGCACGCCGCGCTCGCGACCCGCCTTGAGCTCGAGCCCTTGCAAGACCGCCAGCAAGCTGTGGGCATCCAGACTGGTCTCGACCAGTACGACTCCGTTGAGAAAAGGCCCCTGCCCCTCAGGTCCCCCATCGGGTTCCGTTTCGTGCCAGGTCGACCTTCGCAGGACGACGATGCCCGCGGTGCGGTCGAGTCGCGTCAGGGCCGAACGTAGGAACTTCTCTCGATCCCCCAAATTCGAACCCAAGGCAATCGCGGCGACTACTCGCGTCGAACTCATCGGATCGTCTTCAGACCTGGCCTTCGAGACTCGCCTTGCGCGCCTTGCGCAAGTGATCGATCAACCCGCTGGAGATGTACAGCACGCCCGTAGCGAGCAGCACGGGTACGGGCGCCAGGTACAAACCGCCGGCAATGAACACGACCTTGACCAGCACCGGAAAGCGGGTGCGCGCCCCTCCGAAGTAGGTGGCCATGTGCCGGTAGGGAATGCGGCTCACCATCAGGAGGCCGATGGTCGGCAGGGCCAAGAGGATCGCGGGCAAGAGGGAGTCCGCCAGTCCCTCACGCAACCATGCGGGCAAGTATTCGACTCCCTTGCCAACGGGGGTCGCCGTTCCCGCTGCCGTCTCGATCCCACCGCCCAAAGAAAGGAACATCAGGATCATGGCCACGATGGTACCTGCCGCCGCGGGTGACGGCAGACCTCGGAATCCCCGGTGAGACTCCTCGTTGTGGTCCGATTCCAAATTGAACCGCGCGAGGCGCAGCACAGCCATGAGCGCGAACCCCGCGGCTGCGAGAAAGTGCACACGCGGGTGCACCAGCTCATGCCTCTCCAGCAAGACCTTGGCCACCATGGCCGGGGCCACGCCAAATGTGATGGCGTCGGCAAAGGAATCGAGCTGAGCCCCAAAATCGGAGAAACTGTCGGTCATGCGCGCGATGCGCCCGTCCAAGCCATCCAACACGCTGGCGATCAAGACCAACCAGCAACTCATCTCAAGTAGGTTGTCGAAGCGCACCAGGTCCTGGCCAGAGGCCAACGCGTCGATGGCCTTGGAGATCGCCAGCAGCCCGCAACCGGCGTTGGCCAGGGTCAGGATATTGGGCAGGACGGAGACGTGCTTCATGGAGAGAAACCGGAACAGGCGGGCGTAGCAGGGGGCCGCTTGCGCCCAAGAGTATCGCAGACTGGCGGGACTGCAGTAGCCCCGGGGGTTATCTGATGCAGTTCGACCGTGCGCCCCGGGGGGCGAGCCGCGGGATGGCCCTGAAGCTGCGTGCTGTGGGCCCGATGCTTGGCGGGCGAAGAGTGTCTGACCCGCTGCGACGGATAGGGGCCACCGGAAAACCGCCAACAGTAGTGCGACTCGGTGCGCACGCGGTACGATCCCTCACAATCATGAGTGAAATCGTCCACATCCACGGGCGGGAGATTTTGGACTCCCGCGGGAATCCCACAATCGAAGTCGATGTCGAACTGGCCAGCGGGGCCATGGGCCGGGCGGCGGTGCCCTCGGGGGCCTCCACGGGCATCCATGAAGCCCATGAACTGCGCGACGGAGAGGGTCGCTACGGTGGCAAGGGGGTACTCAAGGCCGTGCGTTCGGTCAATGAGGACATCGCCCACGACTTGGGGGGCGTTGAAGCCCTCGATCAAGGGGACATCGATCGGCGCATGATCGCGCTCGACGGCACCCCGAACAAGTCGCGCCTAGGAGCCAACGCCATCCTCGGCGTCAGCCTCGCCACGGCCAAAGCGGCTGCGGACGAATGCGGCCTGCCCCTCTACCGCTACGTGGGCGGTGCTGCAGCCCATGTCCTGCCCGTGCCCATGATGAACATCCTCAACGGGGGCGAGCACGCAGACAACAACGTGGACCTGCAGGAGTTCATGATCATGCCCTTTGGAGCCACCTCCCTTCCGGAGGGCTTGCGCATGGGGGTGGAGGTCTTCCACGCTCTCAAGTCGGTCTGCCGGAGCCGAGGCCTCAACACCGCCGTCGGTGATGAGGGCGGATTCGCCCCGAATCTGGGCTCGAATGAAGAGGCGATCACCCTGATTCTGGAAGCCGTGGAGAAGACTGGCCTCCTGCCTGGCCAGGACATCCGCATCGCAATCGACGCCGCCAGCAGCGAGTTCTACAAGGATGGCACCTACACCCTCGACGGCAAGGCCCATTCCGCGGAGGAATTGTCCAACTACTACGCCGGACTGTGCGAGAAGTACCCGATCTTCTCCATAGAGGATACGCACGATCAGGACGACTGGGCCGGCTGGCAGAGCATCACGGCGGCGGTTGGCGACCGGGTTCAGATCGTGGGAGACGACCTCTTCGTCACCAATGTCGAACGCCTGCGGGAGGGCATCGACAAGCAAGCAGCCAACGCCATTCTGATCAAGGTCAATCAAATCGGAACCCTGACTGAGACCCTGGAGACCATCGCCCTGGCCCACCGCCGGGGCATGAACTGCGTCATGAGTCACCGCTCCGGAGAGACCGAGGACACGACCATCGCCGACCTGGCAGTGGCCACGGCCACGGGCCAGATCAAGACCGGAGCCCCCTGCCGCAGTGACCGGGTCGCCAAGTACAACCGCCTCCTGCGCATCCACGAAGAACTGGGCCTGAGCGCGCGCTACGGATCGCGCAACTTGCCGACGGCACACTAGTCCCCCTCCCCCATGGCGAACGACTCACCCAGCCCTGCAACAGGCGGCTCGAGACCCAGCTCACTGGGCCTTGCGTGGCAGGCGGCGCTGCACTGGTCGCCGGTCTGGATTCCGCTGGTACTGCTGGCTCAGATCTTGATCTTGGGCCTGCGCCCGGCCCTGGCCCGTGGCAGTGAATTGGATATTCTCACGCCCCAGGTGAGCGAGCGCTGTGAGACGACGGACGCCGAGCACGCGTTCTTGGAACGACAGGTGCGCGCCTGGGACGATCCCATCTTCCGCGCCCGCAACCGCCGGGCGCTGGATCGCGGCCTGGATCGCTGAGCCCCATGGGTTCCGTGCTGCGGTTCCCGGGCGGGGCCGCCCTGCTGACCTGCGCCCTGTGCGTCTCGTTTGCGAGAGCGTCGGAGTCCGGGCCGGATCCGCACAGTCCGCTCCAGGACGAGGGTCTCGGTGACAGCCCCCTTCGCAACGACACGCACCTGTTTCGATCCGAAGCGGCCCAAGCAGCGCTCGCACGCGGGGATCGTGCATGGAGGCAAAGTCTCGCCGGTGGCGAGCAGGATGAGTGGCATTACACCCAGGCCTTTGAGGGTTGGCGGGCAGCTCTCGTCGAGTCGGCAACGGGGGACTCGGTACTGCTGGATCCGCCCGGATCGGATGTCTCCGGCATCTGGTTCGACCCCTTGCAGACCCATGCGCGTCGCTCCGAAGGTGTGAGCGAAGCCGTCCTGCGCCGCTTGCTTAGCCTCGGTGACGATTTGCAAGCACTATGGCGTGAAAGGCTCGAGCCCGAAGCCTTGCTGCTCCTAGAGGCCGCGCCCTATGACCGCGCCCAACTGGGGCGCATCGAACGCAACCTGCCCCTCACCCATAGCGCCGCTGTGGCCGCCTTGCGCCTGGCGGATCACAGCTTGGAGCAGGGTCGGTTGGAGGATGTGCGCACTTGGTTGCGAAGGGCCAAACGACACGCGCGCGGGCTGCCGTCCGGTGCTCCGGAGTCCCAGGAGCTGTCCTCCAGCTTGGATCGACGCGAGGCCGTGCTCGTCGCCCTCGAAGCGTCCCAGGGCCTTGCGCGGGCCGAGTGGGAGTCCGCCTCTCAACTCGAACCTACGCTGGCTGTGCGCCTGGAGAGCAATCAGAGCATGTCGCCGGATGCGCGGCCTGTCCCACTTGGGCGTCGTGTGGCTCCTGGCGGTGCCTTCTTCGAGGACGGTTCCTTGCTCGTCCAAACGCCACGGGGCCTGGCACTCTTTCGGCCACCCGTTTTGGCCGGTGAAGGGGGAACCCGAACTCGTCGTCACAGCTACGAGGACCTACTCGACCTGCCTCCCGCGCGACCCTATGCCCTGCCGTCCTCGGGGGGTTGGCCCTTGCTCCCAACGATCGAAGGCATGGACGTGGTCCTGGTCGTGGACCGCGGACGTCCCGGCAGACGGGTCGGGAACATTCCCCTGTCCGCTAGCGGCAACCACCTGGTCTGCCTGACCTTGGGCCCAGGCGGACGCCTGCGAACACGCTGGCGACTCTCACAGGATGGCCTGTCGCGGCCCGGGCTCGCGACGACTCCGTGGGACGACGCGATCGGCGTGCCCGGACGATTTGAGTTCCAACCCGGCCCGATAACCGGGGAAGGGCGCGTATTTGTGCAAGCGCGTGGCCTAGCCCATCCGGATGACGGCGGCACCATGCAGACGCCGGACATCTATTTGTTCGCCTTGGACATGGCCAGCGGAGGTCTCATTTGGTCGCGCCCCCTGACCCAGCCGGCGGACGTGCGGAGTCGTGGCAGCGCGGTGGGGACTGTGCCGACAACGGGCATGCCCCTCGCGCTCGTGAAGGGCGTACTTGTCGCTGGCACGAACGTGGGCCTGTGCTGCGCGTACGAGGCCTTGGATGGCCGCCACCTTTGGAGCGTGCGCACCCAACGCCGGGTCGCCGGTGAAACGGGTTGGCCGGGTTCGCGTCGGCCTTTGAGCGCCGAATCGGATCTGTCCCCGGACGCGGTCTTGGTGGCGCCCTTCGACTCGGTGTACGCCTACGCCTTGGCGCTACGCCCGCAACCCGGCACGCCCCTGTTCCTGACCACGCCGCAACCCATGGGCGCCCTGGTCGACCTGTCCGCGGGTGACGCTGGCGGTGCTTGGTTGTTCCTGGGCCGTGACGGCCGTCACCAAGCCCTGCGCACGCTGGACCCAGAGAGCGGCCTGCAATCTTCCCTGTACCTGGGTGCCGGCGAACAGTTCGAGGGGCCCGCGCTGGTCTCCCCCGAGCGGGCCTTCGTGAGCTCCAGCCGGGGCCTGTACCTGTTCGACCGCACGCGCGAGTGCTTCCTGCTGGACGTGGGTGAAATGGAGCCCTTGGGCGCAGGCCTTGGCGGTCGCATTGTGGCGCGCGGCGACATCGTGGCCGTCACAGGTCGTGACAGTCTCTGGGTCTTCCGCGCGCGCGAGTGAGCGACCCGCGCCGGAACCGGCAGGCGGTCAGTCGAGTTCGCGCCCCAGGTGCGCGAGGATCCTGTGCACTCGCTGCTTTAGGGATTCAACAGCCCCGCTACGACTCCCGGAACATCCCCGAGGCTGTCGACGACGGCGTCCGCGCCCGCAGTGGAAGATGAACTGCTTGCAAACTCTGTACTCATGATCGTTCGCAGTCCTGCAGCCTGCGCACCCTTGATATCGGCCTCAAAGTCGTCGCCAACCATCAGGGCGTTCGTCCCGTCCACTCCTACGGCGGTGAGTGCGGCCTCGAAGA
>Ga0209992_10003011_pt1 | contig 14686 bp, 15 predicted proteins | sample 2SBtaG_2_FD_182564 | JGI IMG/M metagenome (GOLD analysis project Ga0209992, IMG submission 182564) | Deep subsurface microbial communities from Kolumbo volcano to uncover new lineages of life (NeLLi) - 2SBTROV12_ACTIVE470 metaG (SPAdes)... | ecosystem: Environmental > Aquatic > Marine >... | reverse complement strand
TGGTAACTGTTTCAGGTTCACAAGGAAATCTGGCAAAACGAAACAGGGTTTGATAAATATCTTTAATCCATTCAATCATTTTTTAATTTCCAAGAGAATGAACATTCCCAGCATAAATGATTTCGAGCTAACTATTTTCAGTCCAGCCTCCCTAACCTCTTCATCAAAACTTGGAATTGCATTGGTTGTAGTTTGAGTCATTATCCAGGTAAGAAGTCGCATCGGTAATCTGAAGGAATAATAGAAACATTTTGGTAGAAATCTTTCTGGAATTATTTCATCGCCAATAAGAACTTTACCGTCATTTTTTAAAATTCTTTTAATCTGCTTCATTACATGAACCCGTTCTACGCGAGTCAATTCGCTGAAAGCAAGCGTACTTAAAACGATATCGAACGATTCATCCTCTAAATGCTCATCGAGGTTGCTTAAAGAAATATTCAGGTAGTTTCCTGATGGTGAATTCCTTTTTGCCACTGCAAGCATACCGCTGTTTGCATCCACTCCTGTTACCTCGGCACCTCGTTCAATACACATTTGTGCCAAAGTCCCTGTGCCACAGCCCAAATCAAGGACTTGATCTCCAGAATTAGATTGAGCAGCAATTTGCTGCTTGATTTTAGTTAATGATCCTAAAGTCAACAGACCCATTCCTATGTCGTAACGTTCAGGACGAGACTCAAGAATTTTCATGTAGACAAACGACATTGTTAAACCTTTATCCAGTGATATTTTTCTTATGATCTAAATAAAAATCTTTCATCTCATTATTTGCAGATACTGTTGTTTGGAGACTGGTTAGGAAAGTGTCAATGTCATTGCAATTGAGCGTAGCCAAAATATGCTCATCACTAATTTCAGTAAAAGTACGCATTCCAGTGCAACCTAAGGACATTCCAAAAGGCGATTTATTCATAGTAGTTGGAATCACGGCACAGGCTGGTCGGCCTAATGCCATGGAATCCATGCTTTCAGACCATTTGCAGCATCCTAAGACTTCGTTATAAATCATCGCCTGTGACGGTTTTAGCCACATCAAGATTAATTGAGGTTCCACAGGAAAGTCTTTTAAAGGGCCATAAACTACGCCACTTATTTTTTGAGATAGGGTGGGAATATTTGCAGGCTCATCTTCAGATAGGTAAGAACATTCGCACATTTTTTTAACTAAACCTCCTAGTTGTTCCTGCACTTCTTTGGGCATCTCTATCCCTAGTATCATGGCTCCAATCGGGCAGTTGTAATGTTTGTTTGCCGGGGCAAAGAAAGCTTTTTTCTCTGCCATTCTCCAGAAAGTGCAGAAAGAGGGAACTTCCTCTTCCATTATTTCTATTCCTTGGGGTTGTTCCTCTGCAAAAGCCATTGCTACGGGGGGGATATCTAGCCCAAAAGCTGAAGAAATTTCCTGGTCAATCTTGGTGTTGTCCATGGTCGCCTCCCTTAAATTTGATTAGCCTTTTTAATAGATAATTTTTCATCTATAATATAAAACCTGTAGTAACTACAGGTTCAAGGATTATTATGTCAATTAAAGAAAAAACTTTAAGCATTGGGCTTTTGTCAAATCAAACTGATTGTAATATTGAGACAATCAGATATTACGAAAAGATTGGAATCTTTCCGAAACCTCCGAGAACGGAGGGTGGACACCGGATTTATAGTGAAAACCACTTAAAGCGACTGGTATTTATTCGGCGTAGCAGAGAGTTGGGTTTTTCACTTGAGGATATCCGGGCTCTTCTGAAACTAATTGATGGTGGGGCTTATACATGTCAGCAGGTAGAAGCAATCACTCTTCATCATAAAGAGAATATTCATAAAAAGATTTTGGACTTAAAAAAACTTGAAAAAATACTGACTAAAATGTCGTCGCAATGTGAAGGTGGAGTAGTACCAGATTGTCCCATTCTTGATGCCCTGTTTGAGCAAAAGAAATAAAAAGGATTACCTATTCCCTAGAGGATCTACTGGCTAGTTATCAGTTGGTTTTCGGAGGCAAATGGTCTGCTATCGGCCAACAGCGAACATTAAAGTTTGGATAATTTTCGACTTATATTCAAGTTACAATTCGAGCTCTTTTTGTTAAAACCAAAAGCTAAAGCATTTCTATTACACGCTCCTTGGCCCCCAATTCTTCCGACAAATAGCTTTGAGTCATTTGCAAACTTTGATGCCCCGCCATTTCTTGAACATCTTTTAAACTTCCACCCGCCTTTAGAATATTCTTGGCACAATTGGTAATGAATGTTCTACGACCGGAATGGGAGGAAAACCCATCAAATCCTAAACCCCGGTAAAGCTTGGTAAACCAAAGTACCAAAGAATGGGATGACATTTTGTCACCTCTCTCAGACTGAATTATATAATCTGAAGGCTTTGGAAGTTGATCTCCTGAATCGCTCTCATCTTCTATCAATTTTTTTAGATTAAGGAGAGCATCGTTTAATTTTTTATTTATAGGGATAGACCTGGAATTTTTGCCCTCTGAGTCTTCAAATTTAATTTCACTTCCTATATCTCCATTTTCATTTAAGACCATATTCCAACGGAGATCAGCCATTTCACCTGCCCGTAACCCAGCTTTAAGATTTAGTGAAAAAATAACCCTATTTCTTATGGGATATCGAGTGGTTTCCAGATAATGCAGGATACCTTTAATCTGTGCGTCAGAGAGAATTTTGGCTTGTCGATCTGGCATACGATATTGTCGGAGAAATTCCGCCTCTACAATATTATTATAAGTTGCATGGGGCTCAACTATAGAATCATTTCATGCTTTTAATATGATCTATCGTTTAACCATTTAGTTTAATTCTTCAAAAAAAACAATAGATTTAAAGTATTTTTTCTATGGCGAGTTAATGCTGATTTTTATTTAAACCCTTGGCAGAAACTTACTATATATTAATCAGTGATTTGTCAACATCAATTTACGCTGTAGTAGAAGCACAAAATCTTAAAACCCACCTAATTCAGTTTTTTTACGTGTTCAACTATTTTGTACGAGATTTTTCTTGGATTAGTCTGTCAAAGAAATCATCAATTTTAGTTTTTTCAAATGGAATAATCTTTATTTGCTTTTTATCGCCATTTATCACACTTTGTAAATATTTTATGGTTTCCATCTGATCTCTATTTTTTGTTTGAAGTTCTGCAATGATCCTTTCTTGGGATTGAATTGCTTTGTTTTGCGCTATCACATTTAAATTGGATTTGGCCAAGCTTTCCTTTACCAAATTATACTCAACTTCATAAGATTTTTTCTTATATCTTGTTTTTCCCGTAAAGGGATATTTCTGTTTCATACCTTCTCCTTCTCACTGGGCTCTCAAAAAAGATTTCTTTCGGTTTAACTCCACAGGTGCCCTATAGATTCCTCCGGCAGATTGTTACCTTGTGCCCTTGCATTAATTCGATGGTGTAATTGCTCGATAAAATACTGAATTTCATTTTAAAAGCTAGGAAGTTACTTCACCGATCTTATTGTTAAGTTTCATGAAAAGAATTTTTATTAATACTACCTGGAAACTGAAAGGGTGATACAAAGTCAGCTTTTTTAATTTTATCTACGGATAAGCCTGTGCAATTTGTAAAGTCTGCCCCTTCAATATTCGCGTGTTCAAAATTAGTGTTGCTTAAAATTGAGGAATTCAATATTGCCCTTGATAAATTAGCATACTGAAAATTTGCATCACTAAGGTCAGCCCCGTGAAGGCGGGCTCCAGTTAAATCTGCTTTTAAAAAGTTTGTTGAATTTAAGTCAGCAGCACCCAATCTTACTTCTCTAAGATCCGCGTCTTCAAAGTTTGCCCTTGAAAGGTGTGCGCTCCGTAAATTTGCACCCCTCAACTGAGCCCCCTTTAAATTTGCGTTTTGTAATTTTGCTCCAGCCAAGTTGGCTCCGTTTAAAATGGAGAAGCTAAGATTTATATTTTCGAGATCAGAATGAGCTAAATTAACATTTGTCAGATTACACATGCTTAAATTCAAATTGCATAAACTTGTCATGTCAAATTTGTGACCGGTCAAGTTTAATCTGAAAATTTTAAAATCCAAAAGGAGCTTTTTTAAGCTTAAAATCATGGCCGTTTTTTCTTGGGAAACCATATAAATGTCATATAAGGCATTCATAAATGGTTCCTTATTTTTTTCTTCTAAAAGATTCTTTTCTTCTAAAAGGTCAATAACAGCCTCTAAAAATGAAACAAATTGAATGTCACCAATATTTCCAACCATAATTTACTAAACCTCCATTAAGAATGATCAGATTTAAGATTTATATTTAGTTTAAATTTGCAAATATCATTAAATATATTTATACATATTATATTAATATATTTAATATATCATATCAAGTTTATCTTGCTTATTCAGACATAAACTTGATATAATAATTTTAATAAAATGGATTTATATGTAATTTATTGCCATAAATCTATTTTTGGATTATTCTATTAAACTAATAATAATATTATAATATAATATATATTATAGAGTATGAGACCTTAATAAGATAAAGATCCTATATGGATAGGTATTAGTCCCTTGAACAATTATTTATAACTTTTATGAACAAATCTTTTAAAAAACTCCTTGAAGAGGAAGCTTGGAAAACTGAAAAAAATTTTTCAACACTATCTCCTGCATCTCCTGTTTGGAGAAAGATTTTGGATGGAGAAAGGATAGACTGTTTAGAGAATATAAACACTCTATCCAGGATTAAAGAGCTGATACTTTTTGGTTTTTCATCATTGGCTTGTCGAGTAAAGCCACAACACAAGCATTCTATATTAGAAAACGTATTCCTTTGCCAAGATGATTCATCAGACTTGGGGAAGCTTGATGTCAAGTTTGATTGCGTCAATTGGCCTTTCAAAGGAGAAGTATTGAAAACGCTGATTAAAGGTTTTGGGGATGAAGTCGACCATATGCTTCGATATCTTTTGCTTCCCATTGCCATTGCGCATCCTGCGCCCACCTTTTGCCAATCTGGAGGAACACCTTTGGTCGGGACCCGTCAACTTGCGCAAAAGGTGGGTGTTTTAAAGGAAAACCTTCATTTTAAATTGGAGAGTGAGAACCAGATAAGTGGAAGCTATAAAGACAGAGTTACCGCCACAGCCATTTCAGCGGTGGAGGATTTCATTGCTTGGGACACTTTGCCAAATGCAAAAATTCGAAATATTATCCGAATTGGTTGTGCTTCAACCGGGAACTTGGCAATTGCAACCTTGGAGCATGCCAAAAGATGTGGTTTCAAAGCTCAGGTCTTTGTGCCAGACAATTTAAGCGAGGAAAAGTATTCTGCAATGAGAAAGGCATTACTATTGGAAAATGGTGGGCCTAATGGAGAAATCATCCGAGCCGGAAATTTTGATGAAATTAACGTAATGCTAAGTCAGCTATATGATAGTTACCCTGGGCTATTGACTGTTAATATCAATTTAAGACCCAGGTATAAGACAGGAGCGAAAACCTTATTATACGAAATTGCTGAACAACTGGATTGGGATTTTCCTCCCGTTATCAATGTAGTGATGGCCCTTGCTGGGGGCACTTCTTCATCAAGTGTTGTTGAAGCTTTTGATGAATTAAAGGATCTGGAGCTAATAAATAAAAACATTCAATTAAAGCTTTGGCTCGTTCAACCTGAAGGTTGTGACACTGTGGCCTCTTCGGCAATCAACAAGGACTTTCAACCGAAATTCGTAAGAAATCCCAGGAGTATTGCAGATTCTTTATTAATTGGGTATCCCGGAGATGCAGAAGTGCCCTTAAAGTTTGCAATAGAAAATGGTGGTGGTGGATGTTTGCTCAATGATAGAGAAATCGAAGAAGGAACAAATGAGTTTAATAGTTCTAATGTTTCTATTCGTAAAACAGAACACGCAGGAGGATTGGAGTGGGCGGGGGCAAAAAAATTGATTCTATCAGGAGAAATTCCAAGAAATGAAACCACTATTGTCATAATTACAGGATCTGAGCGTTGCAAATCCCTTGATGCCTCTTTTACAGAACTGGCTTTTGGGGAATATAAAATAAAAGGAATTCAAGATTATAAAGATTTAATGGAAAAACTTAAGAGCGACTTTTATACAACTCATTAAAAATAAGACTGCTTTATGAAAGTATTTTGATTGAAATAATTTTATCCGTTTCTTGGTCTGATTTAGAAAGGAAAAGAAAATTATGTATGAAGTTAAAGTTTTTGATAATGCTGGAAATATAAAAAAGGTGATATCTGTAAAATCTTTAAAAAATAGAGAGGATAAAATGTTAACAACACCATCTATTTTTAAAAGGGCCGGACGAAAGACCAAGCCTAAATTCCCGCATTTATTCACGAATTCAAAAACTTTTCGAAAAGGTTAACCGGAGTAAATACAGAGCTATTGTTTGCCAAACAGATTCAAACCTGTTTAATCTTCTTCTCTGTGATATTAGTGGGCGGTTTGGATAGAAGTTAAAAGTAAACAGAGCATCGACATAAAATATATAAAGAATTAGAAAGGTAAAGATGACAGCCGGCGTTTCCAAAGAAAATTATAATCAGGTTGGGAAATTAAATCGTCGTTTTTTCTCCAAACCAAGAAATATTTTTTCGGTTGGTATATACGTAGTCGCATTATTTTTTTTCCAGTCAATTATCCCTTTTAACAGTTTCAAAGAAACAGAAACTTTCCAATTTAATTCTAATTTAAATCTAGAAAAACAGATTATTTTAGCTTCATCTGCCCCCTTAAACATCTACTCTTTTTTGTTGGAATCTATGGCTATGGATGAAGATGAGGAGGAGAAGTTTTTTTGTTCCATTCAATTTCTTAGTTTTTTTGAAATAATAATTTATCAACATTATCGTTCTGACCTCCGCTTTATATCTTTACTGTTACATTTTACTTCCCCTCGCTCTCCTCCGCATTCCCTATATCCCATTTAAAAAATTTTCCTTTTTTAAAATACTACTCATTAATATTGGCTTGGTTTTTTGCCTTTAATTATTCATGACAGTTCTTTTTTTTGCCATTTGCAGACAAAATTCGTCTGAGAATGGAGCTGATACTTAATAATGAGTGATTGGTTTAATTAGTTTTAAACCATAGTCCAAAGTAAATAATCAAGTTTTCATTTTTAATAAATTTAACAAATTAGGTGGCGCAAGCTATCAAACCAGGAGATTAGTTTGATGTCGGATAAATCTGAAAAAACAAAAGTTCACGAATTTATGCATAAAGACATTCTGACCATTGAACCCGAGGCTTCTCTTCGGAAGGCCAGTCAAGTGATGGGTGAAAAAGGCGTGGGAGCATTATTGGTAAAAGAAGGTGAGGTTTTTATCGGAATCATTTCTGAGGAACGATTGACACGAAGAGGCATGGCAATGGGTTTAGATGTTGAAACAACATCTGTTCGAAAGATCATGCGAGAAAAGCTCATGACGATTGATTCAAACCAACATGTGGCTGAAGCCAGAAAATTAATGAAAAATCATGGTATTCGCCATCTTGTTGTTAAAGAGGAAAATAAAGTTGTGGGAATAATTACGTTAAGTGATTTGATCCGCTACTACTCAGGTTTTTTTGATGAATAATTCAAGTTGGTTGTTTGTTATTACCAAAAACAAAAATTAAAAAAATTGAGTAGTAGAAACTTACCTTTTGTTCCCGTAAAGCTAGTGGATTAAAAAGGGAAAATATAATTCGGAAGGCAACTTTCGATAATAATAAAGGAATCATAAATTGAACTTATCGAATATATCAGAGTTTTTAAAAGAAATTAATCCTTGGCCCCGTATTCGAATAATGGGGACAAATCTTGCACAAGACTCTATGGCTGGAATTACAGTAGCCTTCATAGCGCTTCCACTGGCTCTTGGCTTTGGTGTGGCTTCTGGATTGGGTGCAATTACAGGTATGTGGGGAGCTATAGCCGGAGGTATTGTGGGAGGATTATTTGGTGGATCCAACGCCGGAGTGAGTGGTCCGACGGGTCCTAAAACTGTTCAACTGGCAGTCGTAATGCATGATCACATGCTGGCAAACGGGCAACCTGATTTAGGATTTGCGTTTGGGTGTGTTTTTTTTAGTGGTGTCATCATGTTAGGTCTTGCTGCAATGCGAGTGGGAAAACTAATTTATCTAACTCCCTACTCCGTGATCTCTGGATTTATGTGCGGGATCGGTGCCATTGTCATGATTATTGAATTCAATCCCTTTGTAGGACTTCCAACTTTGCCATCAGTTCGGGAAGCATTATTGGCCATACCCTCCTCTGCTATGAATGCCAACCCTCAAGCTGTACTTGTTTCTTGTATAACGCTGGGCGTTATTGTTATTTGGCCAAAAATCACAAAAGCCATTTGGCTTCCAGGCCCCTTGATTGGTCTAGCCGCTGGGACCGCTGTGGCGAATATTTTTGGTTTTAATATTGACTATATTCCAGAAGTGCCCACGGGGCTTCCAGATATTTATCTTCCTCCCATTTCACAAATTGGGGAAATGATCGGACCGGCAGCAGCTTTAGCAGGCCTTGCTATTTATGATTCATTGCTGACCTGCGTAGTTATAGATCAAATGAGCGATGAACGTCATAATAGCAACCAGGAAATCTGGGGCCAGGGAATGGCAAATATGGCTGCAGGTTTAGTAGGTGGTTTAACCACCGCTACGGCAACTATGCGTAGCGTGGCAGCAATTCAATGTGGCGCAAAGACGATCACCGCAACGGTTGTTCATGGTTTAATTTTACTAGCATTAGTCTTGGGTTTAGCCCCACTAGCTTCCTATATTCCTATGGCCTCTCTCGCCGGTATTCTGTTTAAGGTGGGATACGATATTTTAGACTTCAGAGTATTTCCGGTTTTACGTCGCTTACCGATGCCATCAAAAATCACCTTTTGGACAGTACTGATTTTAACAGTGTGGGAAGATTTGCTGGTGGCTGTGGGTGTAGGACTAGCTATTGCTTTCTTTTTATTCGTGCGTGACATGAGTGAAATGTACAAACCCAAAATGGTGAGCCTTGAGGAATCAAAAAAGAAAACCCAAGAGCTTTTGCCAGAACATTTGAAAAAACAAATCGCTGTAATTGAGCCAAATGGCCCTTTATTTTTTGGAGTTGCTGACTCTATGTATCGGCAAATGGACAACCTTGGACATTACAAAGTCCTGATCGTGTCCATGCGTTTCGTACCAGCCATTGACCTTTCCGGGGCTTTTGCCCTTGAAGATATGGTGACTCTGGCCCAAAAACATGGAACTAAGGTCATTGTAAAAGGGATGGACCCTTCGGTTCGTCGCACCCTCAAAGAATTGAGCGTTATTGACCATATTGGTAAAGATAGTTTTGTGGATGACTTTGAAAGCGCCTTAAAAATAGGGATTGATTTCATTGGCGAAAATTTTCTTGACCGCAAACATTGATCCCAAAAGCTCAAAAAATTGGATGGGTAGTGGGTCAATTGTAATTTCTTCAAAAACAGGTCCTTCATGAGGTGGAGTAATGGCTATCTACGCATTCTATTATGTTGATAAGTTTTGCACAGCTTTAAATTAGTACCCAATAAAAAAACCATTTTGGTAACAACCCAAATTAGGCGGCAAGAGAAGATATGCTTGTCGTTTGATAAATGAGCTGCTTGGAAAAACAATGAAAACTTTATTTTTTAATGAAAAACCCAGTTCAACTTTTTTCTCATTAAAATTTTTGGGGCAATCCTTATGCATTCTTTAACCAGTTCTTGGGCTGGATACATTTCCTTATTTGCGTTTGTCTTGGCTTACATGTTGGTTATCTTTGAAGAAAAACTTCATTTAAGAAAATCCAAACCGGTCGTTTTCGCCGGTTGCTTCATGTGGTTTATTATCGGCATTTACGAACAAGTTCATGGCAGTAGCGAGAAGGCCCATGAACACCTGCAACATCTAATCTCGGAAATCGCCGGGCTTTTCTTTTTTCTCCTGGTAGCTATGACCTATATCAATACCCTTGAGGAAAGAAACGTATTTCTCTCTTTACGTTCATGGCTACTGCGTAAAGGACTTGGGTTTCGCTTAATGTATTGGGCAACAGGACTCATTACTTTTTTTCTGTCCCCCGTTGCGGACAACTTGACCAGTGCCCTACTTATGTCAACTATCGCCTTATCGGTAAGTAACGGTAATGCCAAGTTCATTGTTCCCTGTTTTATCAATATCGTGGTTGCGGCCAACGCCGGAGGTGCGTGGAGCCCATTTGGTGACATCACCACACTTATGGTTTGGACATCTGGAAAAGTGCCGACCGAAAAATTCCTATATTTATTTATTCCCGCGATTATTAATTGGATAATTCCAGCCGTCATCATGTTCTTTTTTGTCCCTAATGAAACCCCTCAAGGTTCGAAAGAATCCGTTCCTTTTAAACCAGGGGCTAAAGTGATTATGTTTCTCGGAGGACTCACCATTGCGATGGCTGTCAGTTTTCACCAGTTTCTTCATCTTCCACCATTCATGGGGATGATGTTTGGATTGAGCTTCCTCATGTTTAAGGGGTATCACCTAAAAAAGTGTGAAGAGGTATCCTTTACGGAAGATCTGAAATTTTCTGAATTTTCGCCGATGGTAAAGAGATTTGATTTTTTTCGTAAAATTTCAAATGTTGAGTTCGATACGCTACTTTTTTTCTTTGGAATTTTGTCAGCGGTAGGAGCCTTACAATACATCGGTTTTTTGACATTGGTCAGCGATTCCCTTTATGGAACGATTGGTGCGCTGAATTCCAATATCGTTATTGGTATTCTTTCAGCAATTATTGATAACATTCCCATTATGTTCGCTGTCTTAAAAATGGATCCTGCTATGGGGCTTGACCAATGGCTTTTGGTTACGCTGACCACCGGGGTTGGGGGAAGCCTTTTATCCGTTGGGTCCGCTGCGGGAGTAGCTGTGATGGGGGTTGATCGGGTGAACTATACTTTCTTGAACCATCTAAAATGGATGCCCGCAGTGGCCGTGGGCTATGCCGCCAGTATCTTGTGCTGTTGGATCGTTACAGCGGGACTTAGATAAGAAAAGATAAAGCTTAATTGTGAGATAAATTTTGAAAATGAGAAAAGACATTATTTTATCGAAAAAATCAACAAGAAAGGTACATCAAACACATGTATTCCGCGAATATTAACATCAAAGGTGCGTTGGAAGACTTCTCTTTTAAGGACACCACATTTCCCTATCACGATTTTGTACCTCGGTTGTATAACTTCTGTCGATCGCTGGATTTTGAGCCGGGGAAAATATTACCCTCCCGAGCCTTTTGTTCCGATGAAAACCAGGGGTACCCCAACCTTTTGATTGCCAAGAATTTTGGATCTTTTCCCTTTAATCATGGATTGGTCGGTGGCGTTGTTGACACCGGCCGACATGGTCCCCATGCAGAACATGGAAAGGATCTGGTTATCATCCATGCTAGCCATGTAGGTTATGATCCGGAAAACGGCTCTTTCGGAAACTACCATCGGAGGCATACCGAGCATTTCGAGACCACCGCTTCCTGTGGAAAGATCGATATTGTGCTTGAGTGGTACTTGGCTCAGTACGCTTTTGCAAAAGAAAATATTTTTCTCCATCGTCAAGATAACGAACTGCTGGTTACCATTGACAACGAGATTCTGAACGAGAACAAGATCGAGGGCTTGTTCCTCCACCTTGAAAAAATTATCGAAGTGGAAAACCAGGAAGGGTTCCGTCCACGGAGGGCCTACAGTATCTCAAAGTGTTACGCAGCATCCTCAGAATTTCGTCAGCTTCTAGGAGAAACCGCGTGGCCGGATAATGGGCAGCAACCGATTAGTGAGAAGCTTCTGCCGGAACTCTTTAGTTTTAAACGACACATTTCAGGGGACCCTGAAACTCATGGGCTACTTGAGGAGAATCTTGTCCCTCTGATGCCCTGGATTGTTTCCTCGAAATTCCCTCTGTTGACTGCCGCACAAGCCAACACACAGGCCGAATTTGACCGCACTTATCGGACATTGCTGAATGCCAGAGGATATATTGGGAAGCGGGTCGTGTTTATCTCCGGACTGAATATTGATATTTCTCCTCATAAAAACCAATCCTTCCCTCCAACAACCTTTGTACCCTGGGCGGCCTTTGTTCAAAAAATAAACGGTCATAAGACCGTACTGGAACAGAAGGACATTGTGAACTGCCTCCTGGAACAAAATGAAGATAACCCTGATGAATTTAATCTTGAAAACACTATTCAGCAAAGGAAGGACACTCCGGAAATCAAGATCAGGATATTGAATTAATAAGTGAAGGTCTAATCTGGAAACGTAAACTAGAGTGGGGTGCAGCTTAGACCGAACTGATCTAATAAATTTTTGCGTTCTAAAACCCCAATATTTACGAAACAAAATAGGGCGCACCTTGGTCCTTGACTTTTATGATTAGGAGAACCTTTTATGAGTACTAAAACTTTTATTGGTTATACGGGGTCAAAGAAAAACATTGTTTGGCTGGGGATTTTTTTTTAATCAATATTGCTCTATCAATTGGTGATGATGCAAGAGCTCAAACTGCCATATCTGCAGGATATAATGATGCAAGAGCTCAAGCTGCCATGTTTGCAGGATATGATGAGTTCTGTGGGATCAGAGTCAATGTAACTCCCACCTCCCAATATGCAGTAGCAACCTATGACGAATTTGGCCCTGTTATTAATGTTGACCCTGGTGTAATGGGAAATTGGACACTTTCTCGTATTTTTGTGTTGTCGCATGAATGCAGCCACCATGCTTTGGGGCATCTTTCCTTAGTAGAACAAGAATTTAATGCTTCACCCCGTCAAGAGCAACAGGCCGATTGCTGGGCAGCTAGAACCTTAGCATCCAATGGATATTTCGATTCCATAGAAAAAACAATAATTCAAGGTTACAGTTTTGGACCCTATAAGCAGAACTCTTATCCCTCTGTAGTAGAAAGAGCTCAACACATTGCAAAATGCGCTAAAATAGAAATTGATGGTACTGAAGAAGAATCTGGAGATTATGAGTCTAACTTCAGAGAGTGCCTAGAAGAAAAGCACGAAAGTTGTATGGTTTTATGCATATATGATTATGGTTATTCCTCCAATGATTGTATGTACAAAATATGTAACTCTCCCAGACAAAAGACGAGTTACCAAAAAAGGTGTCGCAAAGAATTGGATTGATTAATTTTTATTGGTTTGAACGCCCATAGCTTCGATCAGATTTTTTGTAAACGGATCAAATTGTTTCTTTAATATAATATGGTCTAGCCGCGCTGACCTGTGCCTATTCCTACAGCCTGTCCCCAAAAAAATGATCCAGTCATTATGCTAGGATCTGGGTCAAAAACCTTCTTAAAGAAGTGGTACAACTTAATGGGGCAGGTCATGGGCTTTTTGTTTGTACATAAAAAATTTGTGCGGATTTTGTGCGAGACCATACGACATAACCCGCTAGAATGGGACATAATAGCAACGAACGGCCTCTGTAAGTTGTTGATATTAAAGATAGCCTATAATAATGAACCTTCTCTTAATCATTAGGTCCTCGGTTCGATCCCGAGACGGCTCACCATTTAAATCAATGGGTTACAGTTTAGGCTGTAACCCATTTTTTGTTTAAGGTGGCATAGGTCAAGTCAGATATAATAATATTTAAATTAATAAATTTAATTTTTGAGGTAAGAATGTCTGGAATGAAAAATATTTTTATTTTAAGCATGTTTATATTTGGTCTCACTATGGCGACTCATGCGAATGCTGATAAGGGAACATTAACTAAAATTGATGTGAAAGTGGGATCGGGAAAAGAAGCGACTGCAGGTAATAAGGTGAATGTTCATTATACGGGTTGGCTGTTTGATAAATCTGCTCCAAGAGAGTGTAGTGAACTCCCGCGCTTCGTTAGTTTGGAACGCGTGCTTAGCTGTCTGGAGAATAAAGGAAAAAAATTTGATAGTTCCCGTGATCGTCCGGGTAACTTCAAATTTAAACTAGGGGCAGGGCAGGTCATCAAAGGTTGGGATCAAGGCGTACAAGGCATGAAAGTTGGAGGACAACGTACATTAATCATTCCATCCTCTTTGGGTTATGGCGCACGTGGCGCTGGCAATTTGATTCCACCCAATGCCACTTTAGTTTTTGACGTTGAATTGATGAAAGTCTACTAGGTGTTAGACAGACAAGTAAACAGGCCCCGAAGACTCTAGCAAACTTTAAATAGCCTGATCCCTATACAAGGACTAAACTATCATGAACCAGGAACAGGTTGCGATTTTTTCAATTCTTGCTGGTATTCTTGCTTTATTCGCGTGGGGAAGAATACGTTATGATGTAGTCGCTTTCATGGGGCTTATCCTGTGCGTTTTGCTAGGCCTGGTTCCCGTTCAGGATACTTTTTCCGGTTTTTCCCACCCAGCAACGATTACCGTTGCGATGGTACTTATCCTCAGCCGGGGCCTCGCGAATTCCGGCGTGGTGGACTTGATCGTGAGTCGTTTGATGTTCACGGTCAAGCGTGTTTCTCTTCATGTAGCCATGCTTTCAGGGGTTTCTGCGGTATTTTCCATGGTGATAAACAACGTCGGCGCGTTGGCCCTTTTGATGCCGGTGGGGATTGAATCTTCTGCGAAAGCTAAGCGATCCCCTGCGGTTATTCTGATGCCAATGTCCTTTGCAT
>Ga0209992_10003010_pt1 | contig 14688 bp, 11 predicted proteins | sample 2SBtaG_2_FD_182564 | JGI IMG/M metagenome (GOLD analysis project Ga0209992, IMG submission 182564) | Deep subsurface microbial communities from Kolumbo volcano to uncover new lineages of life (NeLLi) - 2SBTROV12_ACTIVE470 metaG (SPAdes)... | ecosystem: Environmental > Aquatic > Marine >... | reverse complement strand
CGGAACTTGAAGCTTAATTTGTTTTAGGTCCGTAAAATTTTGGTCCCGGAAAAATAGGCGCTAGGTCGCCAACAAGGGAAATCCTTTTCAAAAAAATTATTTTTGTATGGCTTTTTAAAGCGATTGACGAATTTAGAAATATTATCCAAGGTCATAGGCTCCTGAATATAGCCATCAATTTCTTTGCTAAATACCAACCAATCTAAATTAGAAAGTGCCGGGGGAGAAATTAAAATGTATTTCGATTCAGGAGAATAACGTTTGGAAAATTTTATAAAGTCCGAATAATCCATATCTTCTAAATCAAGGTGCATGAAGATATATGAAAATCCAGAATAATTCTTGAGTACATTCAAGGCTTTCCTACCATTAGATATCACGCAGCAGTTAGATTTTCTTGGCAATTCAGTTTTAAGCTTTTTTTCTTTAAAATAATTTTCACAGACAACCAAAATTTCTCTTGTATTATTTTCATATTCCATAAAGTTAGTCCTTTAATTTGATTCCAACTCAATATATCTATCAATAATATCTTGTCGTGTTGCTTCGACCAGAGCATCAATTTCTCTTATTCTCATCAACTGTAGATTTTTTTTAATAAAATCTTTTTCTTTATCTCGCCTTATCCGTATCAACGAGTTGTGAAACAAAATTTTTTGGGATGTATTCATACGCTTCCCTATCATTTTTTTTATCTATTTGCCCATAAACTCTTAAAGGAGATATAAACCTATTGTAAAATTTAGAAGGTGGATGGGTAGGTTTTAGTAATAAATGAAACCTTTGACTACTTTTGTTTAGTGGTTCTCCTATTACAGCAACTAAATATTTATAATTAATACCTACACTCCTATTTCCAATAATAATTCCTGTAGACCCCCTTTTTAGGTATCTCTAGCACCGTAGAATTGAATCTGGTGAATGACTCTACTTACTTTTCTGATATAATCCACACATCCCAAAAGTCCTAGGAGTTCCATCATGCGAACCACTTGGAAGACAATTAGAAATGAAACCAAAATCACATTTATGTTTTTTGGTTTTAGATGGTATTCTCACCATATAAAAAAACTACTTCCCATATTCACACTTTTATTCTCAGCACCTTTTATTAGGAACTTTTCACAGGGTTGTTGAAATGACCGTATATATTCGATCGGCAAACCTCTTAAGTGAGTTTTTTGACGAATTTATTCTTAATTTTTCAAAACTTTCGGAAACTGAAGTTAAAATCCATTATTCGAAGACAAGTAATTTTTTAGGTGACCATTCTCCTTTTGGTAAGCGTGAGCATACAACCTCAAGGTTGGATGAAGGCAATCCTGATCAAAAGTATGACCTGATATTCGTTAACCACTCATTTACGCAATTGGTCAATGGTAAGCAGATAACTAGCACACTTAACGCTTTGAAGGAAAATGGGATTGCTTTCGTTTTATTGCCGAGTTTTGGGTCACTTTCAAACACAAAATTCATTGAAGATTTGAAACAAAAAAACTTCTTCATAAACTCTGTATTTCAACTACCGGATAACTTCGACCCTCATACATCAATTAGACCCTTACTTATTTCCATAACTAAAACTGAAACACCTGTAGTTCTCTTTGCAGAGTTTGAAAATTGGGAAGCAAACTCTTTTGGGCAATTTGAAATTGTATCCGAAAATTTACTAAACATTGTTTGTCAAGATTGGGAAGAGTTGTTTAACCAACAACAGGTGGATCCGAGGTTCGGCGAGGAAATTGAAAATATTGGGGACGACCTGTGGAATGGCGTGTATTCGACTTTTGACGAGTTTCTCGGATTTGAGTATTGGATACTTAATAATGAACTGGAGAGAATCAATTCTGATTACAAACAGTTCAAGTCCGTAAAACTAGGTGAATTATGCTCTGCCATTAATTTAATTAAGTCTGGTGGGGAGTTTGATGGAAATATAAAAAACTGTATTTATGTTCCTTTGCTTGGCACACAACCAGTTGTAAACGACATATCAAAGTTGAAGATTAAACCACACAATTATGCTCAATTGGTTATGCAAACAGAGGGTGTTGATAATAATTATATAGTATCGTTTCTTAATTCAAAAATTGGCAAACTAATCATTAATACTGAAAAGAGTATTGGAAATCGTTTTATTCCAAAATTGTCCTTGAAAAGGATTAAAAATTTAGAAGTAAAACTACCTAAGATTCAACTGCAACGCCGCCTTAGTGAAAGCGTAATCAAAATTAATGAAGTCTGCTCAAAAGTAGAGAAGATAAAGTTAGAAATAGAACTAAACCCTCTTTCTGCAAAAGATATCGAAAAACTGGACTCCATATTAAACTCGATGAGTGAGTTTACGATCCAAGATAAAATCAGACAAAAAATTTCAATTGGTGAAAATAAAAAGATTGAATTTAAAGAAACTCTGTCTCTTGACCGATCGACTAAACAAAAAAATAAAATACTAGAACACGCATCTCTAAAAACTATTGTAGCATTCTTAAACTCATTCGGCGGAACACTTATAATTGGCGTGTCTAATGGGCGAGAAATTATTGGTCTTGATGAAGAAATTCAGAAGTTTCACAACAAAGATACTGATAAATTTCTTTTACATTTGAAAAACTTGATAAAGCGCTCAATTGGTGAAGAGTTTTATACATTGATCGATACCAATCTCGTGAAAATAGATACCAAAATATTAATTGTTGTTGATGTATTGCAGTCCGATAGCGAGGTTTACCTCAATGGTAAAGAATTTTTTGTTCGCACAAATCCCTCTACGGATAAACTTGAGGGACGAGAATTGGTTGAATATTGCAAACGGCATTTCTTTAAGAATAAGGGAAGTGAAGAATAACCAATGAATAAACCACTCACATTCTTACTCTCACTCACCTTTCTGTTTTTGTTTAAGAAATGAAAAAAATACTTTACACAGATGATGCAAAGGAATGCAATGCCCTCTGACATCATCTAAGTGCTATTATCCCTTATATTTATGCAAACACAGGTGACTGAATGTCCAAATTGACACTGCAACAACTTGAATCCTTCCTTTGGCAAACTGCAGACATCCTTCGGGGCAATATGGATGCATCAGAATTCAAGGACTACATCTTTGGAATGATGTTTCTGAAACGATTATCAGATGCATTTGAAGCAGAGCAGGAAAAGATTATTGACCACTACGTAAAGAAAGGTAAATCGCAATCCGAAGCAACCAAACTTGCACAACAGGATGATGAATATACAGACACCTTCTTTGTTCCTCAGATTGCAAGATGGAATCACTTGAAAGACTTGAAGCACGATATTGGTGCAGAGTTAAACAAGGCAACCGAAGCAATTGAAGAACACAATAGTTCTCTTGATGGTGTACTTGGAACCATTGACTTTAATATTAAAGATAAACTCAATGATAAGAAACTTCGGGACATAATCTCCCACTTTAGCAAGCACCGACTCCGTAACGAAGATTTTGAGAGACCAGACATGCTCGGAACTGCATACGAATATCTGATTAAGATGTTCGCGGACAGTGCTGGAAAAAAAGGTGGTGAGTTCTATACACCAAATGAAGTAGTGAGACTTCTGGTCACTATCCTCAAATCGCAAGAAGGCATGCGGGTGTATGACCCCACCATAGGTTCTGGTGGTATGTTGATTCAAACGAAATCCTATGTTGCAGAAAATGGTCAGAACTCATCCAACCTTTCCTTATTTGGTCAGGAAATGAATCTCAATACCTGGGCAATCTGCAAAATGAATATGTTCCTGCACAATGTATACAACGCAGATATTCGCAAAGGTGACACTCTTGGTGATCCACAACACATCAAAGGTGGTGAACTAATGACCTTTGACCGAGTTATTGCCAATCCACCATTCAGTCTAAAGGGATGGGGTAAAGATACTGCAGAAAACGACCCCTATGGCAGATTCCCCTATGGCACTCCACCAAAAGATGCAGGTGACCTTGCATTTGTCCAACACATGATTTCCAGTGTAAATGCAGAAGGAATGATGGGAGTGGTCATGCCTCATGGAGTCCTGTTTCGTGGCAGTTCTGAAAAGGCAATCAGGCAAGGCATTCTTGAGGATGACCTATTGGAAGCAGTCATTGGATTACCCACCAACCTATTCTACGGCACAGGTATCCCTGCATGTCTCTTGATTATTAACAAAAAGAAACCTGCAGACCGCAAAGGCAAAGTAATCTTCATCAATAGTGAATTGGAGTTTGAGGATGGAAAGAACCAGAACAAATTGCGACAAGAAGATATTGATAAGATTTCTGCAACCTATGAGAACTATGAAGAACTTAGACGTTATTCCAGAGTAGTAGAACTGGATGAAATAAAAGAGAACGACTACAACCTGAACATCCGAAGATACGCAGACACCACACCACCACCAGAATCCTATGATGTGAAGGCAATCCTGCACGGTGGCATTCCAGTATCAGAAACTAAAACTGAATATGTGCAAGAGACCTTGGATGGATTTGATGTGAGTGTGGTTTTTGAGAATGGTGGTGATGGTTACTACAAGTTCAAATCTGCAATTGGAAGTAAAGAAAAAATCAGGGAGCACTTGGGAACCGATGATGCAGGAATCATTGCACAGTTTGAAAAGTGGTGGGACAAATACAAGGTATCATTAAGAGAGTTAGGTGTGGAAGTAGAGGAAGCAGAGAAAGTGATGAAGGGATACTTGCAGGAGTTGGGTTATGAGTGATTCGGTTCCTGCAGGGTGGAAAATGATGGAACTCGGCAAAATATGTGATGTTGTAGGTGGTGGCACCCCTGCAAGAGAAAATCCCATGTTCTGGAATGGAGATATACCGTGGGCAACACCTACTGAAATAACCAATTTGAAAACAGGTTTCATTTCTAAAACAAGAGAGAACATTTCGCAAAAAGGGTTAAATGCAAGTTCCGCAAAATTGCACCCCATAGGAACATTATTGCTGACTAGTAGAGCAAGTATAGGTTTCGTGGCAATTAATAAAGTTCCAATGGCAACAAATCAGGGGTTTCAATCCTTGCGTTGTAAGAATGGAATAGTAAATGATTTTCTATATCAATATGTCTATTTAATTAGACCATCGTTACACCGATTATCCTCTGGTAGCACTTTTTCCGAAATATCATCTCATAGCATCAAAAAAATGAGAGTCACACTCCCGCCTCTCCCCGAGCAACAAAAGATTGCTTCCATCCTGACATCAGTAGACACAGTCATTGAAAAGACCGAAGCACAAATCAACAAACTCAAAGACCTGAAAAAGGCAATGATGAAAGAACTCCTGACCAAAGGCATCGGTCATACAGAGTTCAAGGATAGTCCTGTTGGCAGGATTCCGAAGGGATGGGAATGTCAAGACCTTGGAGAAGTTTCTTTTGTAACTAAATTAGCAGGATTTGAATACACAGAACATTTTGATTATTCAATCGATGGAGAAATAATTGTAATAAGAGTTTTAAACTTGAAAAATGGGAAACTAGATTTAAGTAATATTCAAACCATACCAAGAAAAACTTCAGAGTCATTACCAAGGTCTAAATTAAATTGTGGAGATTTAGTATTGAGTTATGTTGGAACCGTTGGTGAGGTTGGATTTATCAACCAAGATAATAAATATCATCTTGCTCCTAATGTGGCAAAAATATCCCCCAATGAAGATATGGTGGAAACCCAATTTCTGCTACAACAATTCTTGAGTGCTCCTGTTCAGAAACGGATAAAACATTTAAGTGCAACAACCTCTCAACCTTCATTGAGCATGGGTAATTTGCGGAAAATAAAATTACCTCTCCCACCTCTCTCCGAACAACAAAAGATCACATCCATTCTCACATCAGTAGACAAAAGCATGAAAGAAAAACAAAATAAACTCACTCACACCAAGTCCCTCAAAAAAGCACTCATGCAAGATCTATTAACTGGCAAGGTCAGAGTAAAAGTCTAATGGCGCACGATGAATACAATAAAGTTGAACTTCCTGCAATCACCCAACTCCAACAACTTGGTTGGACTTATATTCACGGTGATGAACTCTCTCCTGACCATTCCAACAAAGAACGCAACTCTTATAAAGATGTAGTCCTTGAAAAAAGACTTCGTTCTGCAATCAAAAAAATCAACTCATGGATTAGTGATGAAAACTTAAATAAAGTCACCAATGAGTTAATAAGAATCCAGACCACCTCTCTCCAAGAAGCAAATCAATCCATACATGGAACCCTGATTCACCATCTATCCGTAACTCAAGATTTAGGCAAGGGCAATAAAGGTCAGACCGTCAAGATTATTGATTTTGACAATATGGATAATAATGAGTTCATTGCAACTAACCAGTTCAAGGTGTCAGGTTCCCAAAATATTATTCCCGATATTATCCTGTTCGTAAACGGACTACCTCTCACAGTAATTGAATGCAAATCCCCTTACATCACAAATCCAATGGAAGCAGGTATCAACCAACTCTTGCGATATGCAAATAGAAGACACCCAGAAGAAAACGAAGGGGTAGAGAAACTGTTTTGGTATAACCAGATGATGGTGTCCACCCATAGAGATAGAGCAAGGATTGGAACCATTAGCAGTCGCATGGAACACTATTTGGAATGGAAAGACCCTTATCCTTTAAAACTCACAGACATCAATCCAGAACCTCATTCACAAGAGGTGATGTTTGCAGGAATCTTTACCAAGACCCACTTCCTTGATCTAATCCAAAACTTCATAGTCTTTGAACCAGTGGATGGCAAAGTCATCAAAAAACTTGCAAGGTATCAGCAGTTCCGTGCAGTTCATAAAACCCTTGAAAGAATCAAGGCAGGTAAGACTCAAAAAGATCAAGGTGGGGTCATTTGGCATACACAAGGTTCTGGAAAATCTCTCACAATGGTGTTTCTTGCAGTCAAGATGCGTCGTGACCCGATTCTCAAGGAATATAAACTGGTATTCATCACCGACAGAAAACAATTGGATGGTCAACTCACCGCAACTTTTGAAAGAACCCAAGGTGAAACCGTCCACCATGCAAAGAAGGTATCCGAGTTAAAAGAACTCCTAAAAAAGGACAGCAGTGATTTGGTGACTGCAATGATGCAGAAGTTTCAAGAATCCGATACAGACTTTGACTTTCCAGAATTAAATACAAGTGACAAGATAATTGTATTGGCAGACGAAGCACATCGGAGTCAATACGGCATACTTGGTGTTGCACTAAATACTGCACTACCGAATGCTCCAAAGATTGCATTCACAGGAACCCCATTAATCAAGACCGAGCAAACCACCAGTGAATTTGGAACCTATATTGATACCTACACCATTGAACAGGCAGTTGATGATGGTTCTACGGTGCAGATTATATACGAAGGTCGGGAAGCAAAGACAAAAGTAACTGGAGATTCTTTAGACAAACTATTTGATGAATACTTTGGTGACAAGACAGAAGAAGAACAAAGTGCAATTAAGAAGAAATATGGAACTGAAAATGCAGTTCTTGAAGCACCGCAACGAATAAGATGGGTTTGCATTGATATTCTGAAACATTATCGGGAGCACATCCAACCCAATGGGTTCAAGGCAATGATTGTTACATCCAGTCGTCACGCGGCAACTGTGTATAAAAAAATGTTAGATGAACTGGATGCACCTGAATCCAAAGTAATCATATCGGGTGACCATAATGACCCTGAATATTTGAGGCAATACACCGATTCGACAAAACAGAAGCAATACATCACGGATTTCACCAAACCACTCAATGAGTCACCCATATCCATCTTGATTGTAAAGGATATGCTTCTCACCGGATTTGATGCCCCTGTATGCCAAGTCATGTATCTGGATAGAAAGATTACCGACCATAATCTTCTGCAGGCAATTGCAAGAGTCAACAGAACTCATGAGGGTAAGCAATGTGGATTCATCGTGGATTACTATGGACTATCTGATTATCTGACTGAAGCACTGGATATGTTTACTAGTGCAGACATAAAAGGTGCATTGAAAAACCTAAAGGAAGAACTACCGAAACTTCAAGCATGTCATACCAGGGCAATGAGATATTTCAAAGATGTGGATAAGGATGATATTGATGCATGTGTTCTGGTTCTAAAGGATGAAGATATCAGGCAACAGTTTGAAATAGACTTCAAGAAGTTTGCCAAGCAGATGGATATTATTTTCCCAGATGTTGCAAGCAAACCTTATATTCCAGACCTGATGTTTCTAGGGAAGGTCAATCAGTCTGCAAAGAATATGTACCGTGATCCTCAATTAGATATCGCAGGTATTGGTGAAAAAGTCAGGAAATTAATTAATGAGCACATAATTGGCACTGGAGTTGATCCCAAAATCCCACCTATTGATTTATTATCAAAAGATTTCAAGAAACATGTATCCAATATTAAATCTGACAAGGCGAAGGCAAGCGAAATTGAGCATGCAATCAAAAGTCATATAACTGTTAATCTTGAAAATGATCCTGCCTATTACAGAACATTAAGTGAAAAACTGGAAAAGATAATCCAAGAACATGGAGAACATTGGGATGAACTAGTGCAACTCCTTTTTGAGTTCAGGGAGAATATTGAAAGTGACCGAAAAGAAGGCGCAGACAACCTGGGACTGACAGAAACACAATTTGCATTCCACAATATTCTTAATTCTGAAATATTAAGAATGGATGGCAATGATGTTATTGATGAAAAAGTACATATTGAAGTCCTACAAGTCACCACAAAACTAGTAAAAATGATTTATGAATCCTCTAAAATCGTAGACTTCTTTGACAAGCAGGATGAGGTCAAAAAAGTTCATCGAGATATCAAAAGAGAACTGTTAGAAACCAGTTTTGGTGATAACGAACAATTAAGGTCTGCAGTAATAAATGGATTCATAGATTTAGCAAAAGTTAAGTTTAAAAAATAAGATCATGCTCAATTTAGGTTTTGACTATAAAGTAATTAGAACTGAACGCAGAAAAACAGCATCAATTTCTGTCAAGGATAGTATCGTTCTGGTAACTGTCCCACGAACACTTTCTAAGGACAAAGTTCACGAAATAGTTAGGAAGAAAAAAAAATGGATCCAAGATAAATTAAACTACTACGCACAGACTCAAAATCTATCTAAGACCAAAGAGTATGTAAGTGGTGAAGGATTCGCATATCTTGGAAGAAACTACAGACTAAAGGTATTGAACGGCAAGTTAAAGGAAGTCCAGTTTAAGAATGGGAAACTGGTTGTTCACATGCCCAAGGAATACTCCAAAAGGAAAAAGGAAAATACCGTAAAGAAGTTTTTAGAGGAATGGTATCAGGAACGAGCACTGGTCAAACTGCAGGAAAAAACTAAACGACTTGCACGCAAAGTTGGAGTAGAACCAAAGTTAGTGACCATTAAATCCTACAAAGGAAGATGGGGTAGTTGTAATACTAAGCAAGAACTATTCTTCAACTGGAATATCATTATTGCTCCGAACCGAATTGTTGACTATGTGGTAGTGCATGAACTGGTGCATATAATTCATCACGACCACGGTAAGGCATATTGGAAAAGGTTGAAATCGGTTTATCCAGACTATGAGGAGTGCAAGGAGTGGTTGAAAGTGAACGGCAGGAATTTGAAGGTTTAATTAGGAAAACAGATGGAGATAAAAGTCAGCAAAAAATAGAATCATTCTAGACAAATAGAAGAAGCACAAAGAATGGCAAGAAACTGGAAACCAAAGTAAGGAAGGCTTGTAATGAAATTAGATGCAAACAAAAAGATTCTTATCGTAGTAGCACTTGTTCTTTATCTTCTCTACAAAATAATGGGCGGATGAATATATTAAGAATTTATTTGAAAAATCGTTGGGATGAAATGAAGAATTGAAAATAATTTTCCGGATAAATCTCTGAGCCCATATACGCTAACACTTGAAGCAAATTTTCCCCCATTGCCCTCCAAGTTTCACGTATTCCTTTAATAAGACCCCAAAATCATCCTTTTTCAGACCTGATGTACCTGGAATGTACCTTTTATTTCCTAAAAACAAGTAACTATATATATTTCAATGAGTTATGTGCCCAGGACTACTGATTGCAGATCAGGAGGGTGGGTTTGCCTTATCCCCAGTGAAATAGCATGATTCATGGGTTCTGTAATTAGTTCGACCCTTTAGGAGAGAATTCAAAACCAGAGCATGCATGAGATAGATTAAGGTGTTATGAATTCGCCTTATCCCCAGTAAAGTAGAGTGATTCATGGGTTCTGTAATTAGTTCCACCCTTTAGGAGAGAATGCATCAAAACCAGACCATGAAATAAGACAAATTTAGGAAAGATATTTATCTCAAGCCCTGCCGGGAAGTTCCGGTGGGGCTTTTTTATTTTGAACCATTAAACCGAGAGGTTGTCGCAATGATTGATCCAAAAGATTTTACAGATGAGATGGAAAACTACTGGTCCGGGAAACTGGGAAATGTTTCGAGCGAGGCATTGAGAAATGTCTGGTTTCAACTGGCCCGAGTCTTTGGCAGATACGCCATAGGAGAAACACACAGAAACGAGTGGACTGTTCTGCAGCCGCCAACAGGATCGGGGAAAACTCAGGGAACCATCGTCTACTGTTCCATGCTGACCCGAACAACCGGTAGCTCGCATCCAGGCGCACTCATAGTCACCCGCTTGAAAACCGATGCCGACCAGATTGCAGAACAAATCAATGCACTGTCCGGCAACGCAAAGGAAGCTTTTGCCTACCACAGCGATACCAAAGATAAACTCAAGATCACCGATCTTAAAAACTATCCTGTACTCGTCATAACACACAGGGCTTATGAACTTGCTTTGGATTTGCTGGGACAAGATGGAAACATTCAACAGACATGGCCTTTCTTTTATAACTGGAAGAACACCAATAGAAGACTGGTCGTTATAGATGAAGCTTTGGATATTGTTGAACATTCTCAGGCTGCATTGGAAGGATTAAGACAAACCGAAGCTACGTTGAGTCAATCCATAAGAACGAGATTTACTTTGGAAGTCCAATGCCTTAACGAAGTAATAGAAATACTGGATGCCTATGAGAAGAGAACAAGAAAAGAAAAAGTAAAAGAGCACAGAGTACTGGAAGCTCTGATTAAAGGTGAAACCTTTCCTGACTTCACAGCTTTACGTCAGGTCATGAGAAAAGAAATTAGATATGACCAGCAGTTAGAAAAGAATGACAATCTGGAACAGCAGAGACTGAGAGAACTTCACGACTCAAGAATAAGAGATCTCAATAATATTGTTAAGTCATGGGTCTACTATGCTCATACTGAATACCAACCAACTCTTAATACGGCAAGACTGCTGGTACCCGATAATATTCAGGGAGCAGTCGTCCTTGATGCTACAGCCAGCAGTAATGTTCTTTATGAACTGTTTAAATCTGCGGAAGTCATTACTCCACCTCCCGGTTCACGTAACTACAGAAATGTAACCCTTCATATAAGTAGGGGGCATAATACCGGCAAAAGATATATGAAGAACAAGGCCAAGGAACTCTCAAGAGAACTCATAGGTGAACTGAATGAAAAACTTGGAGAAAACAAAAAGGTATTCATCTGTACTCACAAGGATGTTGAACCTGTTCTTGATTCTTATCAACCAAGCTTTGACTTAAAGACAGGTCACTGGGGAGCTGTTGATGGTTCAAATGAATATCGAGATTGTGACACTGCAGTGATCTTTGGTCTGCCTTACAGACCGAATACTTGGTCGGCCAATGCTTTTATGGCACTTAAAGGACCACAGTCAACCGAATGGTTGCAGCAACCAGACAAAAGAAAATGGAAGAAACATGAAGATGTAAGAAAGTCTCTGAATCATGGACAGATCATTACAAGTATTATCCAAGCTATTAACAGAGTCAGGTGCAGAAAGGTTATAGATGCAGAAGGGAATTGTCCTCATACTGATATTTACTTGATGTTACCCAACGATGGTATAGCTGAAGAAATACTGAAAGGTATCAGAAAAGAGATGCCTGGAATAAGAACCGTAAGCTGGAACTTCAGCTCAGCTAAAAGAAAAGTTAAAAGGTCCAACCATGAGCTGGCTTTAAGTAAATTCATAATGAATATGAATATAGGAAGACAGGCCATAACTATCGTTAAGAAAACTCTGGGTATATCCAGTACTACTTGTGAAAGTCTAATAAGGAAGATGAAAGATGAAAATTCAGAGCTATATAAAACTATGACTAAAACAGGAGCAAAGTATCTATCAGAAGGTCCAGGGAAAAGAGCCTTTATAACCAAGGAGTGGAATCAAGGCTTAAACTAGGGAGCTGAATACCCCTGTATAACATAATAAAGGACTATTAGGGAATACGGGGGTATTTTGAAGGCTTTAAATAAAGGCTTAATGTGCATACATATTTCTTATAGTGATTATCCATCTAATAATGTCCATCTACTTCTTGTTTTTGTTTCTCAGGTACAAGGTGTCGAGGAACTAACCATTGTGAGGTACCATCTTCATTCTTTATTCTAGTGTTATAAATCTGACTCTCACCCATTTTATGCCCAACCCACCAACTTACCCAAAGCGCTACAATAACTAGTATTCCTTCCATGGCATATCCTTTATTTAGTGTTTAAGAGTAAGATACAACCTTTACCTGCTTGTGGTTACTTTAAGTCTGCTTATAGTTTGCCGTGTGTTTGCTGTGGGGTACATTTATTTTTTTGCTTAATGAGACCTCTCCATAAACACCTCCATACTCCAGTGAGGGTATCAACTCCATGATTCTCTCGATTCACATAAGTTTAAATAGAGAGGCTTCAGCACATCTGTTACCAGCACATCTGTTACCACTGCATCTTTGACGGCCCGATCGTTAGCGGAGCAAATATACAATTTAACCCCGTCACAAATATCCTCAAACCAGCCTTTTAGGTCGTCGTTGTTTTTTTGTATCATATTGGCCACTAACGAATGAAACACTTTATAACCTTCGGTAACAATTCTTTTTCTCTCCTTCGTCTCAAAAACCATAAATGAGACGTTTCCAACTTTACCAATCAGGTCGATTAATTCAATTTCTGGGTTGGATTCCTTTAGCTCGGAGCAAACGGAAAAAGCGCAAACACATAAAAAGCATTGCGCTGCCGTCGGTTTACCAGATGGAAACATGTCATCAGGGCACACTTTGTGCAAAAGTGTCGTCAAAACAAGTACGGTGGCTTCTTCTACATTTTTAGGGAGTTCTTCACGACTACATCCGGCTTCCTTACCTAGTTCTAAGGAGCGTTTAAGAAGTAATTCAGAAAAACTTGGAGATTCAATGTCATCTTCTAGAGGTTTTTTCATCCTTATAATTAAAACTTAAAATTTTCAGAATTATATGTTTTGCCAAACACTTTCTTATTCATCTTTTCTAAAACAGTTGCTTTATGATCTTCAGAAAGATGGCTGTATCTCTTAACCATCTGTAATGTCTTGTGTCCTAGTATATCTGCTATCTCTAGCAGTGACGCCCCATTCATGGCCAAGTAAGATGCCGTAGAGTGACGTAGATCATGGAATCGGAAGTTCTGTATTTTAGCTCTTTTTATAGCTGTGTGCCAAGCTGTTCTTATGCAGGTAAAATTCTTTGGATTATTGGGAGATGGAAATAACAGGTCCTGATCCATTGGTTCTAACTTAAGGTATAAATCTTTGATTAACTCATATGCTTTTCCAACCAGAGGAACACCTCTTCGTTCACCGTTCTTGGTTCTAACCAGAGTTATTCTCCTGTTTTGAATATCTATATTTTCCCATCTCAATCCGAGCATTTCTCCTCTTCTCATACCTGTAGATAAAGCTAAGGTAACAATGGTAAACAAATGGGTACTCTTGCTTGACCTGCAGGTAACCAAAAGTCTTTCTCTTTCCTCATCACTTAAAAATCTTGTTCTACCTTGAGCTTCTCTAGGTTTACTTATCTGAACGACAGGATTAACTGCCATCCACTGCCATTCCTTAATAGCGATGGTACAGGCATGACTCAGGAGAGCCAGATAACGGTTAACTGTGGCAGGTGTTCTTTTTCTTCTGGTTCTTTCACTCAGCTCTTGGATTAGTTTTTCTTTGTAAGTTGAGATCAGGGCAGGGTAGATATTTTTTAACTTCCTTCCTCCTAATTGATTTTTCCACCACTTGAGTTGACCGGGTTGTCCCTTAGCTTTTTTCTTTGGAAGAACTTCTGACTGATATCGATCCAGAAGATCACCGAGCGTATATTTTTCTGACTCTATTAATTTATTGGGAAAGTATTTACTCTGCCTTAACCTGAGTTCTGTTTCCTGAGCCCAGAGTGAGGCATCGGTTCTTTTTAGGAATGTAGCAGTCTTTGTCTTGTGGCCCTTAACTCGGACCATTGCACGAAAACGAATTTTCCCCTTAGGTGTTACTCTTCTTTGAACGGAAGGCATAGAAGTTTCTCCTTGGGTGCACCATAACTGCACCTTTTTCGCTCAAAGCACACTTAAAGCAATGAAGAAACTTGGATAATTGAGAAGTAAACTATTGGAAAGATATAAGTTAAACATGGAGCCAGCGGGCGGAATTGAACCGCCGACCTACTGATTACGAATCAGTTCATTCTATTTTTTTGACTATTTTCACTTCATCCCTTATACTATCCTTATAGGCTACATAA
>Ga0209992_10003009_pt1 | contig 14689 bp, 12 predicted proteins | sample 2SBtaG_2_FD_182564 | JGI IMG/M metagenome (GOLD analysis project Ga0209992, IMG submission 182564) | Deep subsurface microbial communities from Kolumbo volcano to uncover new lineages of life (NeLLi) - 2SBTROV12_ACTIVE470 metaG (SPAdes)... | ecosystem: Environmental > Aquatic > Marine >... | reverse complement strand
CCCTTCTCCTGCGGCGACCCCTCCACGTCGAGCTACGCGGCCGACTACTGCGGCGTGAAGGAGATCGTCGCCGACAGCTGCCTGGCGTGCCACTCCGGACCGAAGGCCTACGGTGTGCTCGACCTCGACGTGACCGACCTGCGGGGCGCGCTCAACGCCCAGACCTCCAACCTCTACGCGCCGGCGTTGCTGGTCGACCCGGGCGACCCCGAGCTGAGCTTGGTGTACACGAAGTCGGCCGGCATCCAGGAGAAGGGCCACGGTGGCGCCATGCCGCTGGGGTCCGGACCGCTGCCGGCGGCCGACGCGGCGGCGATGTGCAACTGGATCGCCGACGGCGCTCCCGGCAAGAACTGCAACTGAGCGAGAACGAACGATGCTGACCACGCTGATGCTGCTCGTTGTGGGCCCCGAGGCACACGCCTACGTCGACCCCGAGTGCGAGGGCCTGACCCAGAAGTTCGACGACACCGGGCAGCAGAACTTCCTGCTGAACTACTTCGCGCTCGCCACCACGATGAGCCCGACCCACAGCCCGGTTCCCTGGGAGGGGGGCCACGGCGCGGTGGGCCTGGAGCTCGGGGTCATCCCGCCGCTGTCGTGCGAGCAGCGCCTGGTGCTGAACTCGACCAAGACCGAGGACACGAACAAGGCCCCGGTCTTCCCGCGCCCGCGCATCGGCTTCTCCTTCCCTGCCGTCGGCAACGTCACCGTGTACGGTGGCGTGGGCTACGTCCCGCCGGTCACGGTCTTCGGCACCCGCAACGTCATCCTGTCGGGCGAGCTGGGAGCCGGCACGGCCTTGGAGAGCGGCGTGGAGCTCGGTGGTCGGCTGCACGCCACCTCGCTGAAGACCGTGGCGGAGATCGCCACCCCCTTCGTCGACGGGAGCGAGGCGGTCGACGACCTGTACCTGGGCACCACCGTCGGTGTCGATGTGTCCGGCGGCTACCGGATCGGGGACTGGACGCCCTACCTCGCGGTCGGCCTCACCGATGTCTCGACCTTCTTCTACATCGGCGACGACGACTACATCGGCAACAACACCGATCCCTTCTTCGGGCCGACCCTGTCGCTGGGCGCCCAGGGCACGCTCCTGGAGAAGCTGGACCTGGGCGCGGAGTTCTACGCGGTCCCGGGCAGGACCTGGGCATCCGAGGACATCGCCGAGGGGGACATGGTGGGCTGGCACACGACCGACGGCGGCTACCTCTACACCGCCCGGATCCGGCTGGCCTACCTGCTCTAGCAGGATGCTGAACAACCCTCCGGTCGCCTGCTTGGCCCCCTCCGTCGCTGGCACCGCCCCTGCCTCGGTTGCGTGCTGAATCAGCGGCGCAGCACGGCGCCGATGCCGGTGAGCAAGCCGAGCCCGCCGAGCACCTTCCACGTGAGCTGGCCCAGTCCCACCGGGTCACCCTTCAAGCTCGGCACGACCACGTCCAGGAAGCTGAGCGCGATGACGCCGCCGCCCTGTCCGTTGTGGTGGAAGACGTAGCCCGCAGCGGCGAGCAGGATGACGGGAGTGAGCCAGCGCATGACGCCCGGTATCTTCCCCGCGCCGCCTGGGCTCCCGCAGCAGAGTCACGGTAACCTGGGTCCCGTGCTGGCTCTGCTACCCCTCTTGATCGCCTGCTCGGGCTCCGCCGCGAGCACCGAGTGGTCGTCGGGGATCGACCACATGGACGCGGCCACCACCTGGACCGACCTGCGTGGCTACCAGCTGCACTTCGCCCAGAACGATCCGTGGGTGGGCATCCAGCCCAACAGCTCCCACCACGTGGGCGAGAGCCACGCGCGCATCTGGGTGAGTCCTCGGGCGAACGGGCGTGTCGGCAGCACGCTGCCCGCCCACAGCATGCTGGTGCTCGAGGCCTTCGTCGAGCCGAGCGGACCCGCCAGCTGGATCGGCGTGATGCGCAAGGTGCCCGGCTACAGCGCCGACACCGACGACTGGTTCTGGGCTGCGTTCACGCCCACGGGCGGCGTCATCGAGGCGGGTGAGCTGCACACCTGCGGCAACTGCCACGTGCAGGGCGCGGACTACGTCCGGTCCGCCCTGCGAGATCCGGCCGACGGCGACACCGGCGACACCGGCGCTAGTTGACCTTCACCAGGTTGCAGGCTGTCTCCACGGTTTCCTTCTTGCCACCACAGGTCTTGTAGCGGGTCATCATGAGCACGTTGATGCCCGGCTCGTTGTAGGTGTGCGTGAAGTGGTGCTTGGCCATGGCCTTGCCCTTGAACTCGGCTTCGGTGGCGGCGTTGTCCTTCGAGAGCGGCTCGGCGTTGAGCCAGGTGTCGTAGGAATAGGTGCAGCCCTCGGCCGGCTCGAACGCGTCCTTTCCGAGGAAGTGGTAGTGCACCGTGTCGCCAGCCGCCCATTGGATCTGGGTCTGCGGCGCGTCCTTGGGGGTCTCCTCCGAAGGGAGGGCCATCAGGTCGTCATCGTTGCTGCAGTGCTCCCACAAGAGCTCGTCTTCCGTGGACACGAAGAGGTTGGTGCCGACGGGGTTCGAGTCCTCGATCTTCTTGGCGTTGTAGACCGTGAGGTAGTTGTCGGTGATGCGGAGCTTGCAGCTGCGCGTGTCGACCTTGGCGTAGAGGATGCCGCGGAGCTTGTTGCCCAGGTTGTTGTTGTTCAACACGAACTGGTCCCACTGATCGCCGTTCTTGTACTTCTCGACGTTCGCTGTGGCTTCCTTGACGCCTTCCGCGATCTGTTCGGGCGTGGCGTCGGGGACCAGCGCGCTGATGACCTCGTCGGTGCACGCGCCGCCGCCTGTGAGCACCGCCTGGCAGAAGTCCTTCACGTGGGGCTCGCCCTCACGGCAGACAAGCTCGTCACCCTTGATCTCGCAGGGGTAGTCGTACATGTCGGACAGCGAGCCCACGTTGTACTTGCCGACGAGCCTGCCGTCCTCCTCGTTGAACTGCAGCCGCGTGGCCTTGTCGGGCTCGGTGGACTTGTCGGGGTTGATGCGCTCGATGACCCAGCTGGTGCCGGCGAGGTCGTTGACGGACAACGCGCAGTCCACCGCCTTCGTGCCGAGCGTGAGCTTGTTGGACGTCTTCTCTTCACAAGCGAGCAGCGCCAGCGGGAGGATCAGCAGGGACCAGCGGGACATGTGGAGCTCCAGGAGGTGTCGTTCGTAGCTGGCGCGACGGGCTGGGGCAAGGGTCCGCCGCGCATGGTTAGGGGGGGTGGCTTGGAGGTGTGATGCGAGGGGATGGACGGCGTGCCGACGAGACGCGCCCCGTGCGGATCGAGACGCACGTCAACCGCTACGCCGAGGGGAGCTGCATCTTCTCGATGGGCGACACCCGCGTGCACTGCACCGCGAGCATCGAGGAGAACGTGCCGCGCTGGCTGCGGGACTCCGGCAGGGGCTGGGTGACCGCGGAATACCGCATGCTTCCACGCGCCACCGACACCCGTACGCGGCGCGAGGGCGACAAGCTCAAGGGGCGCACCAGCGAGATCCAGCGGCTCATCGGGCGCAGCCTGCGGGCCGCGGTGGATCTCGAGGCCCTCGGTCCGCTCCAGATCACCATCGACTGCGACGTGTTGCTCGCCGACGGTGGCACCCGGACCGCCAGCATCAACGGCGGCTACGTGGCGCTCGTGCTCGCGCTTCGCGGGCTGGTGGCGGCCAACAAGATCGACACGGTGCCGCTGCTGCACCACGTGTGCGCGCTGAGCGTGGGCGTGGTGGACGGTCAGGTCGTGGCGGACCTCCCCTACGAAGAGGACAGCCGCGCGGAGGTGGACCTCAACCTCGTGATGACCGCCGACGGTGCCCTGATCGAGGTCCAGGGCACTGCGGAGGGAGCGCCGTTCTCGCGGGCCCAGCTCACCGCCATGGTGGACATCGGCCACCTGGGGCTGGCCGGCGTGGCCGAAGCGCAGCGCGCGGCGCTCGCGTGATCGTGATCCTGGCGTCGAACAACGCGCACAAGGTCGAGGAAGTGGGGCAGATCCTCGCACCTCTCGGCATCCAGGTGCGACCCCTGCGCGACTTCCCGGAGGTGCCGGAGCCGCCCGAGGAGCAGGAGACCTTCGAGGGCAACGCCTTGCAGAAGGCCCGCTTCGTCTTCGAGCGGACCGGACAGGCGTGCGTGGCCGACGACTCGGGGCTGTGCGTGGACGCGCTGGGCGGTGCGCCGGGCGTGCACAGCAAGCGGTTCTCGCCGGAAGCGCTGGCGGCCACCAACAACGCGCTGCTGCTGGCGAGGCTCAGCGGTGTCGAGGACCGGCGGGCCCGCTTCGTGTGCGCCCTGGCCCTGGTCACCGATCGGGGCGCCTGGGCGGTGCGGGGCACCGTGGAAGGTCGGATCGGCCTCGGGCTCACCGGGGAGGGCGGCTTCGGCTACGACCCCCTGTTCTGGCCCGACGAGGTCCCGGGTCGCTCGATGGCGCAGCTCTCCGCCGACGAGAAGAACGCCATCTCGCACCGAGGGCGCGCGTTTCGGCAGCTTCCGGGCTTGTTGGGGGCGCATCCCACCGAAGGCGCGACAGCTCAGTAGGCGCCCATCTGGACCTGGAGATCGACGATTGCCAGGTCCCGCTCCATGCGCGACACGATGCCGGAGAGCTCGGCGGCCCGCTGGGCGAGGGTGGCCTGGTTCACCTCGAGCCAGGTCGCGCTGCCGGCTTCGAAGGCGCGCTGGGCCAGCTCGAGGTTCTCGGCGGCCAGCTCCTGCTCCCTCTCCACCGCGCTCAGGGCGGCCTCGGCCGCCGCCGCGCTGTGCCACGCCGTGCGGAGCGACTCTTCCATCTGCTCCAACGCGAGGCGGGCAGCCAGCTCTGCGGAGCGCCTCTGGCTGGCCAGCTCCTTGTTCTTCGCGATGGCGTAGCCGCCATCCCAGAAGGTCCAGCGCGCCTCGCCGACCACCATCCAGAGGGTGGGGTCGTCGGAGAAGCCGGTGTTGCCGGAGTACGCGTAGGTGAAGCGAGCGTCGGCCTTGGGCAGCAGGCCGCCCCAGTTCGCCCGGACGCTGAACTCGGCGATGCGGACCCGCGCGTAGGCGGCGGCGAGGTCGGGCCGGGCCGTCCGCGCCGTGGACAGGGCGTCGTCGAGCGAGCTGGCAGGGGCCGCGGGCGGCGTGGGCAGCTCGAGCGGCTGGCCGGGCTCGAGGCCTGTCAGGCGTGCGAGACCCTCTTCGGCCGAGACGGCCGACTCCCGGGCAGCGGCGAGCTCGCGTTCGGCCTGGGCCAGCCCGAGCTGCGCCTGCACCTCGGCACGTCGCGGCTGGAGCCCGGCGGCCACCTGCCGCTGGGCGAGGTCGAGCTGCCCGGTGGCAAGCTCCACCGCCTCGGTGGCGACGTCGACGCCCATGCGCGCCGCGAGCACACCGTAGTACGCGCCCGTGACGCCCGTGAGGAGCTGCGAGCGCTGCCAGGAAGCGTCGGCGCGCGCCGCGTCGGTGAGCGCGTAGGCGCCCCGGAGCGTGGGCAGGGCCGAGAACGACGCCAGAGGCTGGACCACGCTCACGCTCCACTGCGCGAACTCCTTCTCCTGGATCACCGTCGGCTCGCTCTCGACGTCGTCGAAGAAGCTCGCGAACTCGTCGGGGATGTTCGCGCTGAAGTCCTCCATGAAGTCGAGCGCGATCTCCTTGTCGTTGATGGTGTAGCTGGCGTTCGCCTGGAGCTTCGGGCCGACCAGCGACCAGGCCTGGCCTCGGTAGCTCTCGGCCTGGATGGTGGACTCCTCGGCGAGCATCAGCTCCACGGAGTTGGCTTCGGCGGCACGGAGCGCGTCGTCCAGGGTGAGGGCCTGGGCAGGGGTGGCGAGTCCCGCCCCGAGGCCGAGCAGCGCGAGCTTGGCCGCAGCGGCGGCGCCGCTCATCGGCAGCCGTCGACGGAGTCGGGCAGCCCGCTCCTTCATGTCTTCGACCAGCGAGTAGAAGGTGGGCACCATCACCAGGGTCAGCACCGTGGCGAAGGCGAGCCCGAAGATGACGGCGACGGCCATGGGCTTCCAGAATTGAGAGGTGGACCCGCCGACGATCGGCGCGAACTTCACGAAGTCGAAGCTCACGCCGATGGCCATCGGCACGAGCCCGAGGATGGTGGTGATGGCCGTGAGCATCACGGGTCGGAAGCGCACCACACCCGCCCGGATCAGGGACTCCCGCACGGGCAGGCCGGTGGCTCGCAGCTGCTGGACGTAGTCGAGCAACACGATGGCGTTGTTCACCACGACCCCCGCCAACGAGATCACGCCGATCCCGGTCATCATGATGCCGAAGGGTGTTCCGGTGAGCACCAGCCCCCACAGCACGCCGACCAGCGACAAGATCACGCTCGCGAGGATGATGAACGGGATGGTGATGGAGTCGAACTGCGAGACGAGCACCATCATGATCAGCGCGATGGCGATCAGGAACGCGCGGGAGAGGAACTCCTGGGCGTTGCGCTGCTCGTCATCTGCGCCGCCCAGCCGCACGTGGGTGCCTTCGGGCGAGTCGTAGTCCGCGATCAGCGCCTGCACGTCGGCGCGCACGGCGTTGGGGTTCATGCCTTCGGCGATGTTGCCGGTGACCGTGACCACCAGGTCCTGGTCGATGTGGCTGATCGCGCCGCTGCCCCCCACGAGATCGTAGCTGGCGACCGCGGACAGGGGAACGGCGAAGGTGTCCGGCGAGGTGTCCTCGCGCCCGGGAAGGCGCAGGCCGAGCACGCTCTGCAGATCGTTCTTGGCCCTCGGGTCCAGCTCGACCATCACGTCGATCTCGGTCTCGCCGTCGCGGATGGTGGTCACGGCCTGCCCGGCGATCGCCGTCCGCACGGCGTTGCCGATGGCGCTGGTGGAGAGTCCTGCGCGCTTCGCGGCTCCGCGGTCGACGCGGAGCCGGAGCTCGGGCCGCCCCACCTTGTAGTCGTTGGCCAGGTCGGTCACGCCGGCCACACCCTCGAGCGCTCGCTGGAAGCTCTTCGCCGCTTCGCCGACCACGTGGAAGTCCTCGCCGGAGATCTCGACCGCGATGGGTGGTCCCACCGGGGGGCCCATCTCCTCCTTCTGGATCTCGATGTCGGCGCCGGGCACCTCTGCCAGCCGGTCGCGCAGCCGGTTGATCGTCTCGGGGGTGGGCTCGATCCGCACCTTCTGCCCCGGCTTGGCGCGGTTCCGGTCGGGCAGGAAGTCGATGGTGACCTTGGCGTTGGTGGGGCTTGGTTGCCCGCCGGTCATATCGCCAGCGCCGCCGCCGGCCAGGCCGACCTCGGCGACCATGACGTCGACGTTCTCTTCCTGCGCGACGATGGCTTCGACGATCCGGGACAGCCGGTCGGTGGTCTCGAGGTCGGTGCCGCCGGGCGCGGAGATCGCGATGGTGGCGCGCTCGGGATCCGTGGCGGGGAAGAACTCGGTGCCGTGGTTCAGCGCGCCGTAGGCCACGAAGGTGAGGATCAGCGTGGCGAAGCCTGCGAACGCAGCCAGCCAGCGGTGGTCGATGCTCCACTCGAGTGCCTTGACGTAGCGCCCCATGATGCCGGTCTGGGGGGTGTCGGCCAGCTCCTGGTCGCGCTTCGCCGCGGACTTGCCCGCCAGGCGCATGAGCAACGACGTCATCACCGGCAGGATGGCGACGGCCACCACCAGGGAGCTGGTCAGCGTGATGATCAGCGTCTTGGGCAGGTAGCCCATGAACTCGCCCATGATCCCCGTCCAGAAGACCATCGGGAAGAACGCGGCCACGGTGGTCGCGGTGGATGCGGCCACCGCGATGCCCACCTCGCGGGTGCCTTCGACCGATGCGGTGACGAGGTCGGAGCCCTCTTCGTGGTGCCGGTAGATGTTCTCGACGATGACGATGGCGTTGTCGACGAGCATGCCGAGCGCCAGGATCAGCGAGAACAGCACGATCATGTTGAGGGTGAAGCCGAGGGCCTCGATCACCATGAAGCCCAGGAGCATCGACAAGGGGATGCTGACCGCGATGAAGAGGCTGTTCCGGAAGCCCATGAAGAACAGCACCACCCCCACCACCAGGATCAGCGCCGTGCCGATGTTGTTCTGCAGCTCGCTCACCATGTCGCGCACGATGGTCGACTGGTCGGCCAGCACCCGGTGCTCCACCCCCTCGGGCCAGGTCTGGGCCTCGTCCTCGACCAGCACCTTGATGGCGTCTGCGATCTCCACCATGTTGGAGCCGGGTCGCTTGGTGACCGACACGCTCACGGCGTCGCGGCCGTTCATCCGGGCGTAGCTCTCCCGATCCTCGTAGCCGTCCACCACGCGAGCGATGTCCCGCACGAAGACCGGCCGGTCGCCGTAGCGTTTCACCGCCACGCCACCGATCTCGGCGGCCGTCTCGAACTCGCCAGGCACGCGCACCAACACGTTGCCGCCGCCGGTGAGCACCTCGCCGCCCGGGATGTTGACGTTCTCGTCGCGCAGGGCGTTGGACACGTCGCCGATCTTGAAGCCGAAGTGGGCGATGCGGACCGGGTCGACCTGCACCCGCACCTGGCGGTCGAGGCCACCTCCGATCTTGGTGTCGAGCACGCCGTTGATGCGCCCGATCTTGTCCTCGAGAGCCTCGGCGAGCCCCTTCAGCCCCTCCTCGTCCAGGCCCCCCGCCAGGGTCACGATGAGGATCGGAAAGTCCGAGAAGCTGATCTCGCGGATCTCGGGCTCCTCGGCGTCCGCAGGCAGCTTGGGCTTGGCGCGGTTCACGCGGTCGCGGACCTTCTGGAGCCCGTCCTCCATGACCACGTCGGGCTCGAACTCGATGTAGACGATGCCGATGCCCTCGGCGCTCACCGAGGTCAGCTTCTTGACGTCGCGCAGGCTGGAGAGCTCGTTCTCGATCGGGATCGAGATGAGGCCCTCGATGTCTTCCGGGCTCACGCCGATGTAGGGCGTGGTGACCATCACGACCGGGATGTCGATGTCCGGTGCTGCCTCGCGCGGGAGGTTCGCGTACGAGATCATCCCGAAGGTGACGATGGCCAGCGCCGCGAGGAGCATCGTGGTGCTGTGCGAGACGAGCCACTTCATCGGGCACTTCCGTAGATCACCCGTCCGCCGGTGCAGCACACGCCCTCGCGGGCCACGATGAGCGGGTCGCCGTCGAAGAGATCGCGCTGGCCGACGACCACGAGGTGCTCACCGAGCGCCAGGCCGCCTTCGACCACCACCTGGTCGCCGACCACCTCGCCCAGGTCCAGGCTGCGCCAGACCGCGTGGTCGTCCTCCGCAACGAACACGCCCTGATCGTCCAGGGTGGTCACCAGCACGTCCTGCGGGATGACCACGGCGGAGTCGGCGAGCGAGCGCGCCAGGGAAACCCGAGCGATCATGCCTGGAAGCAGCAGGCCATCGGGGTTGGCGACCTCGACCTCCGCGAGGAAGGTGCGGGTCTTCAGGTCGCCCGCCGGTCCCACGTGGGAGACCACGCCCTTGAACTGGTCGGCGCGGGCGTTGGTGCTGACCGTGGCGGCCATGCCCTCGTGGAGGTTCACGATGTCGCGGTCGGACACGCTCAGGTTGATCGAGACGGGGTCGATCGCCACGAGCCGTGCGATCGGGCTACCCGGGTTGACGACCTCCCCCTGGGCGATGCCGACCTGGGCGACGGTGCCGGCGAAGGGGGCGGTCACCAGGGCACGGGCGAGGCGCGCGCGCGCCTGGCGCACCGCCGCCTCAGCGACCTTGGCGTTGGTGCGCGCGGCCTGGAGCTGGGAAGCCGACGCGTGGTCGCCGATTCCCTCGATGCGGGCGAGCTCGCTGGCTGCGAGCTCGTGCTGCGCTTCGGCCTGCGTGAGCGAGGCGCCGTGGAGCTCGGCGTCGATCCGCGCGATCGACTGACCGCGTCGCACCCGGTCGCCGGCCGACACGGACACCTTCTCGACGTAGCCACCGAGCGCGGCGCCGAGCACCGCGTCGGAGCTGCCCTCGATCTCACCCGGAAGGGTGAGCTCGAGGTGAGCCTCGGATCGGTCCACCACGGCGAGCTCGACGCGAACTCCGTCGGCAGGGGGAGCGAGCTTCTCGGCGCCGTGGGCGTCGGACGACGTGGCGTCGGCCGACGAGCAGGCGAGAACGAGCAGGGTCATCAGCGGGGTCATCGTGCGACTCCGTTCAGGAAGAGCGAGACGACACGTTCGGCGTGGTCGTCGGGAAGTGGAACGCCGAGCGAGGCCGCGCGGCAGTGCAGGTTCACCATGCCGATCAGGCTGAGCACGGCGTGGAAGCAGTCGAGGTCCGGGCGCAGCTCGCCGCCCAGCACGCCTTCCTGGAGCAGCGCGCTCAGGAGGCGGGCGTTGTGCTCGTGGACCGCCGTCAGCTCGGCCTGGGACACCCCCGCCTTCGCGCTGTCGGGCCCGTGGTGTGCCGAATGGAGCACCTCCATGCCGTCGGCGTGGGCGACGGTGTAGGCGGTGACCGCCGAGGTGTAGGCGCGCAGGCGATCCGCGACGCTGCCCTCGGACGAGACCGCCTTCTCGACGATCCGGGAGAGCTGCCCCAGGTGCACGTCGACCACCGCGCGGAACAGCCCCTCCTTCGAGCCGAAGTGGTAGTAGAGCGTGGGCTTGGTGACCCGCGCAGCCTCGCAGACTTCGCGCACGCTGGTGGAGCCGTAGCCCAGGTTGGCGAAGAGCCTGGTGGCCACCTCGAGGATGCGGCCGTGGGTGTCGTCGAGAGCTGGCTCTGCCATGCACCTCTCCTGCTGTGGTCCGGCGCTAGATCCAGGGCGGCGGGAAAGTCCCATACGTACCGGTCGGTAGCCTACCGGTCGGTAGGTAGCACAGCGGGTCCCCGCTGCCAAGATCGTCGGTGGCTGCGAGCTGTGGCCGAGGCCGATCTACTCGACGCGCACGCGCCAGCTATACCCGTCGGCACCGTCCATCACCTGCACGCTCAGGGCGTCGAGCTCGGCTCGGATGGCGTCGGCCGTGTCCCAGTCCTTGGCGAGCCTCGCGGCCCAGCGGGCGTCGAGTCGTGCTTCGATGCTCGCGATGTCTTCGCCGCGGGCCGCGAGGTTCTTCACCTTCAGCTCGTCGAAGAAGCCTTGTGGTTCCAGGCCGCCGATGCCCAGCACGGTGCCGCAGAGCGCGAAGGCCTCCAGCACGGCGTCCATCAGGGGGGCCGCCCGCTTTCGAGCCCGCTTGTCGTTCGCGAGCCGGTTCACCGCGCGCGCGAGCTCGAACAGCTGCCCGAGGGCGAGTGCGGTGTTGAAGTCGTCGTCCATGGCCGCGTCGAAGCGCTCACGGAAGGTGGTGGCGCGCTCGTGCACGTCGGCCGCCAGGTCGCCCAGCTCGCGGACCAGCTCGTCGGCCGACTGGTTGCGCTTCCCCGCCGCGATCGCGACCGCGGTTTCCTTGGCCGTGTAGAGCCGGTTGGTGGAAGTCAGGGCCTCCGCCATGCGCTCGTCGTTGTACGGCAGCGGGCTTCGGTAGTGCGCCTGCAGGTAGTAGAGCCGCAACACGTCGGCCGGGACCTCGGTGAGCATGTCGCGAACGCGCACGATGTTGCCGATCGACTTGGACATCTTCTCGTTGTCCAGGTTGAGCATGCCGTTGTGCATCCAGTACCGGGCGAAGGGCTCGCAGCACGTGGCGCCCTCGGACTGCGCGATCTCGTTCTCGTGGTGCGGAAACACGAGGTCCATGCCGCCGCCATGGATGTCGAAGGTCTGCCCGAGGTAGGCCATCGACATCGCCGAGCACTCGATGTGCCAGCCTGGACGGCCCTTGCCCCAGGGGCTCTCCCAGCTCGGCTCGCCGGGCTTCTCGGCCTTCCAGAGCGCGAAGTCCGCAGGATGCCGCTTGCCGTCGTCGAGGGCCACGCGCGTGCCGGACCGGCTGTCCTCGACCTTGCGACCCGAGAGCTTTCCGTAGGCGGGAAAGCTGGCGACGTCGAACCACACGTCGCCGTTCGGGGCGGCGTAGGCGTGCCCGTTGGCGACCAGCTTCTCGATGGTCTCGACGATCTGTGGGATGTGCGTGGACACCTTGGGGAGGTGGCCCGGCGTCTTCAGGCCGAGATCGCTCAGATCCTGGTCGAGCGCCTCGCAGAAGCGTGCCGACAGCTCGAGCGCCGGCTCGCCGGTCTGGGCGGATCGCGCGATGATCTTGTCGTCGACGTCGGTGTAGTTGCGCACGTAGGTGACGCGGTAGCCGCGGTGCACCAGGTGGCGGTACACCACGTCGAAGACCACCATCATCCGTGCGTGGCCGATGTGGGCGTAGTCGTACACGGTGACGCCGCACACGTACATGCCGACGTGGCCCTCCTCCTTCGTCTCCAAGGCTTCCTGGCGACGGGAGAGGGTGTTGTAGAGCCGGATGCTCATGGCCTTCCTGCTACTTCTTCTTCTTCTTCTTCTTGACCGGACCTTCGTCGTCTTCGCCTTCGGGCTTGGCGAAGATGGCGTCGATCTCATCTTCGATGACCGACTCTTCGACGCCGCGTGCACAGGAGAGCTCCTGCTTGAGCAGGGTCATCGCCTGGTCGAACATCTTGCGCTCGCCGAAGGACAGGCTCTTCTCCTGCTTCATCAGCGCGAGGTCGCGCAGCACCTTGCCGATCTCGAGGGGGTCGCCGGTCTTGATGCGCTGCATGTACTCGCGGTAGCGCCGGTTCCACGTCTGGTTGTCGGTCGGGGTCTTCCGGTCGCGCAGGACCTCGTAGACCTTCTCGACATGCTCGACCGAGATGACGTTGCGCATCCCGATGGCGTCGGCGTTCTGGATGGGCACGCGGATGGTCATGCCGTTGTCGAGGATCTTGAGGACGTAGAACTGGTATTCCTCGCCCTCGAAGGTCTGGGTCTCGACCTCCTTGATGATGCCAACGCCGTGCGCCGGGTACACGGCCCGCTCACCGATCTTGAACTGCACGACGTCTCCTCCAGCCCCGCTGGGCAGGGCGGCTTAACATAGTGGTCCCATGGAGCCCTGTCCATCCGTCTGACGACCCGCCAGCTGCTGCGTGAGGGACTGGTCGCCACGCTGGCAACGCTGGTCGTGTTGGTGACCGTGGGTTCGGTGGGTGTGGGGGCGGTGGAGCTGCTGCGCGCCCCGGTCATGCCGCCTCCCGACACGCTGCTGCGCCTGTTGCTCGCCTCGGTTCCGGTGGTGTTGGGCACCGGCTTGCCGCTGGCCGTGCTGGCAGCGATCTCCAGCGTGCTCAGCCGCTGGGAGGAGGAGGGGAGCTGGCTCACCCTGCAGGCGTGCGGGCTGTCGGGCCGGGCCTTGCTCCCGGGTCTCGTGCTGCTCGGGCTGGGCACGGCCGGCGCCAGCTACGCGCTCGCGCACCACCTGGAGCCCGCCGCCCGATCCAGCCTCCGCGAGAGCCTGCGGGAGGGGCTCTTGCCCGTGGCCGGGCGCCCGATCGACCTCGGGGGCGGCATGGTCGTCGCCGAGCGGGTCGACGGCGATCAGCTGCGCGACGTCTTCTTCGCGAGCGACGCCGAGGGGCTGGTGGGGAGCGCCCGGTCCGCCCGCTTCGACGGGGACGCGCTCCTGCTGTCCGAGGGTCGCGCCCACGCACCCGGGCCTCCGGAGGTGGCCGTCAGCTTCGAGGAGGCGCGGGTCCCGATCCAGGTGCCCGACGCCCGCGTGGAGCTCGTCGAGCGCTCCACGCAGCGCTTGCGGGAGCTCGTCGAACGCATGGAGCAGGGGGGCCGGGACGCCACCTACGAACGCGCCGTGCTGACCAAACGTACGGCGTGGCCGGTGTCTGCGGGCCTGTTCGCGTTGTTGGCGGCCCCCTTGGCCCTGCGCCGGCGGGCCCACCGCGTCGCCGCCGTCGTCCTCGGGTACTGGGTCGCGGTCAGGCTGTGTGATGGCGCCACCACGGTCCTCGGCGGTGTCGTGGCGGGCTGGACGCCCACGATCGGGCTCGGGGTGTTGACCCTGCTCACCTGGATGCGCTGGGACGAGCGTTGACCGCGCTCCGGTGGTTGGCCGCTCGGTCGGCGGGCGCCGTGGCCGTCGTGGTCGCGGCGGCCGCGCTCCTCTTGCTCGTCATCGAGCTCGTGGAGCAGGGTGGGCGGCACGCGGATGCGCCGGTTGCCGAGCTCCTCACGCTCGTGGCGTGGCGGTTGCCGGGCGGCCTGCGCGAGCTGCTTCCGCTGTCGGCAGCCGTCGGCGCGGCGGTGACGGTCGGAGCGCTCCGTCGACGCGGCGAGCTGTTGGGGCTGGCGGTCAGCGGGGTGACCGACGGGCACGTGGCGCGTGGGGTAGCGGCCGGCGCCGCCCTGGTGGTGGTGGCGCTCATGGCGGTCGCCGAGCTCGTGCTGCCGCTCGCCTTGGACCGCTCGGCCGAGCTGGAGGCCCGCGTGGAAGGCAAGACGCTCGAGGTCGCCGGGGGCTGGGCCCTCACCGATCACCACGCCGTGCAGATCGACCAGGCGGACGGGGACCTTGTCCATGGCGTGAGCGTGGTCGAGCGTGGCCCTCTCGGCATCGAAGGCCGGTGGGACGCTTCCCGCTTGAGGTGGGACGGTGAGGCGTGGCGCGGCTCCTCCAGCTACCGCCCGTGGAGAGGGGAGGTGACCCGGGTCGACGCGGTGCCGCTGCCGGCACCGCGCGAGCTGGCGGGCGTGCTCGACCGGCGGGCGCCGTCGGAGCAGGCGGCCCGAAGCCTGGACGACGACAGTCCCTGGCGCCTGTGGCGCCTCGGCACCTTCCTCCTGGTGCCCTTGTGGACCTGGGGGGTCGCCCACATGGGTC
>Ga0209992_10003008_pt1 | contig 14692 bp, 10 predicted proteins | sample 2SBtaG_2_FD_182564 | JGI IMG/M metagenome (GOLD analysis project Ga0209992, IMG submission 182564) | Deep subsurface microbial communities from Kolumbo volcano to uncover new lineages of life (NeLLi) - 2SBTROV12_ACTIVE470 metaG (SPAdes)... | ecosystem: Environmental > Aquatic > Marine >... | reverse complement strand
AACACCTCCATCAGGCCATCATCGATTGGCACTTTGCGGAATTTATCAAAAGCGATATCCAATTGTCCCTGCCCCTGAAATGCTAAGCCCAGCATACGGTTACTCTCAGCCGACTCGGCATCCGACACCTGCTTGCCTTTTTCTGTCATCAAGAAGCGCTTAGTCGTCAACAACAAATGCCCGACCAGCAATAATGAAGCTGGCAGCATCAATTGCAACCACATCGCCTGAGTCGTCATTAACCCATAATGCGCGCCCAACAACACGATTAGCAGCACAACGGTTATTACAGCGCCAATGGCAGCTTTCAAACGCGGTAACAACAACACCAGATACAGCGCAATCACCAGGAATATTCCCAGCTCAGCCCATACTCCCCAAACCGGAGTGACAAAGAAATCGCCTTGGAGAATACTGGAAACTGAATGCGCCAACGTTTCAGCCTGAGACATGCCTGATTTAATCGGTGTCACTTGCAATGTCCCTAGCCCCGCCGCCGAGGCACCAATCAGAACAACCTTGTCACGATATTTTTCTGCAGGAATGTTGCCGATCAGGACATCATAGAACGAATCCACCGGAAAGGCTGATTGCCCACCCTTGTCCTTGTAAAAATAGGTATGCATACGCAAATCCGGATCGGTGGAAATCGTCTGCCTCCCCAACTGCACGCTTTCACCCAGATTCACCTCGATGTCCGACACGTCCAAATTCAGGCTTTTTGCCGCCAACATCAACGAAAATGACGGATAGAATTGATCGTAGTATCCAATCACGAGTGGTTCTGTCCGTATCGCACCGTCCACATCCGGCGTGCTGTTCAAGTGACCAATACCGATCGCCTGACTGCCTAAGGATTCTATCGGCGGCAAAACCCCAAGCGACTGTAGCGGCAACATACCCAGCGCGTTGCCGTCTCTCACATTAGTCAGATTGTTGCGTAATACATAATCCGGCAGCTCAAAATCAGGATTCCCTTGCGGTTCACCGAGTTCAAGATACATTGCCAACAAGACATTATTTGCGATTGCCATGCTATCGCTGAGTTTCTGGTCGCTATCCAGATTTTGAGCCGCCTCCATCAGTAGCATCTGAAGCTGCTCCAGCGTCTCCTGATGTGCAGGATCTTCGCTGTACGCCAGATCGGAATTGCCGATTAACTCTGCAACCCTGTATATATATTCCAGGCCGGCATCGACTTGCGGCTCAAAGAAAAAGGCCGTGTGCCCAATTGCTTTGGCACCTCCAGATGCCAGCACATCAACCATTTGCGCATGTATCTCGCGCGGCCAAGGCCACCGTCCCAGATTTGCGATACTTTGCTCATCAATTGCGATTACCGCGATTTTGTCACTTGGTGTACGCTTTGAGGCCTGCACGCCTATGTCATAGGCCTTGCGCTCCAGACTTTTCATCAAGTCACTCTGTGCCCCAACCACAAACACCAAAGCGACCAGCAAACCCACAAACCAGTCTTGTTGCCAAAATGACCGCATATTTCCCCCACCCCTATTATTGCAGGAAGCTTGTCTAGCTACTTACATGACGAATATTAAGGTATTTTTCAACAATGCACCACAAGCTATTTGATTTGTTTCGGAATTATCTAGTTTGCCGAATCAGTTTCCAACCCCTTCCTGTTCGATTCGTGGTGGTGCAAAAAGCACATTCCTGCACTAAGTGATGACCCTCAACATATTGGTTTTGTTGAAATAAACAGGCATCTGCGTAACACATACCCGCAAATCCCGATTTCAGAGCAGTCTTTACTTGACCAGCAACACGGGTACATCCACCAGATGCAGTACTTTATTCACCACCGAGCCCAGCAACAATGCCTGCACGCCACCCTGCCCCTGTCGACCCATGACGATCTGGTCGACTGCCTGCTCTTTAGCATATTGCGCGATTGCTTCTGAGGGGGTACCGATGCTGATGTGATATACGTAGGGATAATCCGAAGCATCTAGGGCGGCGCGCGCATTTTTTAGGGCTGCTATGCCATGTTCACGATAGTAGTCGTCTATGGTGTCTTGGTTGATGAACATTTTGACGTTGCCGGTTGCGATGTTCCATTGCACGTTCAGCAGCAACAGCTCCGGCTTTTCTTTGAATGTCGGGATGCTTGCGATCACATGCTCCACAGCGCGTTGAGCATTGTCCGAACCATCCACCGGTATCAGCGTCTTCATCATTGTCTCCCTTGGGTATTATTTTCTGAAGAGGCATCCAATAGATCAACCGCCTTAACCGCCACCGCCTTGCGCATTGCCAACCACCAGCCCATCACCAGCACGAACAGTGCACATGACACCGGCACCAGCCAGTGCAGGTAATGCCGCGACTCGACCACTTCTTTGAACACGACCTCGGTGACCAGCATCTCGCCAGCCACATATCCCAGCAGCGTACCTCCCGCATAGATAATGAACGGATAGCGGTCGATCATCTTGAGTATGATCTGACTACTCCACACGATCATCGGAATGCTGATCACCAAGCCGAATATCAACAAACCGAGATTACCTTTAGCAGCCGCCGCCACACCGATCACGTTATCCAGACTCATCACAAAGTCTGCAATAATGATGGTCTTGATCGCCCCGCCGAGATTAGACTCCGCCTTGATATTGCCTTCGCCGTGCGCTTCATCCGGCAAAATCAACTTTATCCCTATCCACAACAGCAGCAGCGCGCCGACCAGCTTGAGATACGGCAATGTCAACAAACTGACCGCGAAGAAGGTCAGCACAATACGCAGGCCGATTGCACCGCCGACGCCGTACATGATGCCCTTTTTCCGTTGCGCCTCAGGCAGATTACGGCAGGCCAGCGCAATCACCACGGCGTTATCGCCCGACAGCAGCAAATCAATCATGATGATCTTGAACACGTCCACCCAGAACTGGGACGTTTGCATCATTTCCAACATCATCAGCCCTTCAAGACTTTTTGCATCGTCACACCCATCTCCGCCGGATTACGGGTGATGTGGATGCCGCATTCCTCCATGACGGCAAGCTTATCCTCTGCGCCGCCTTTGCCCCCGGAGATGATCGCCCCGGCATGCCCCATACGCTTGCCCGGTGGTGCGGTGATGCCGGCGATAAAGCCGACGACGGGTTTCTTCATGTTGTCCCTGATCCAGAGTGCGCATTCCTCTTCATCGCTGCCGCCGATTTCACCGACCATCACCACCGCGTCGGTATCAGGGTCGTCATTGAACAAACGCATGACATCGATATGCTTGAGTCCGTTGATCGGATCACCACCGATGCCGACACAAGAAGACTGCCCATACCCCAGCGCACTCAATTGCCCCACCGCCTCATAGGTCAACGTGCCAGAGCGCGACACCACACCGATGCGCCCTTTCTTATGGATGTGGCCGGGCATGATGCCGATCTTGATCTCATCCGGTGTGATTAGCCCCGGACAATTGGGCCCGATAAGAAGCGTGCGCTTACCTGCCATGTTGTCACGCGTCCTAATCATGTCATGCACCGGAATACCCTCGGTGATGCAGATCACCAGATCAAGCTCTGCTTCCACGGCTTCATCTATCGCCGCTGCCGCACCCGAAGGGGGCACATAGATCACCGACACGGTCGCGCCCGTCTCAGCCTTGGCATCTTTCACCGTGGCATACACCGGGATGTTCTCGAAAACCTCACCCGCTTTTTTCGGGTTCACGCCCGCCACAAAACAATTCGCACCATTCGCATAGGCTTTACATTGCTGGGTGTGGAACTGCCCGACCTTGCCGGTCATGCCCTGGGTGATGACCCGCGTATTTTTATTGATGAGGATGCTCATTTCACTCCCTTAGCTGCCGTCACAACCTTCTCCGCCGCATCCGCCATATCATTGCCGGAAATAATCGGTAGCCCTGAATCCAGCAGTATCTTCTTGCCGAGATCAACATTCGTGCCTTCGAGTCGCACCACCAGCGGCACGCTCAAATGCACCTCGCGCGCGGCGGCGACCACCCCCTCGGCGATCACATCACATTTCATGATGCCACCGAAGATATTGACCAGAATCGCTTTGATATTCTTATTTTCAAGCATCAACTTAAATGCCTCAGTTACCTTCTCCGTGGTCGCGCCTCCACCAACATCGAGGAAATTCGCCGGGCTGCCGCCATATAGCTTGATGATGTCCATCGTTGCCATCGCCAAACCTGCGCCGTTCACCAGACAACCAATGTTGCCGTCGAGCGAGATATAGGATAAATCGAACTTTGATGCTTTGATTTCAGCCGGGTCTTCTTCATCCAAATCACGGAAAGCGACGATATCGGCATGGCGATACAGGGCATTCGAATCAAAATTGAATTTTGCATCAAGCGCGATCACATGATTATCAGCAGTGAGTATCAGCGGGTTGATCTCCGCCAGCATCGCGTCCTTTTCCACGAAAGCCCGATACAAGCCTTGCAATACTTTCACTGCCTCAGCATTTGCTACATCAGGAATACCGATGGCACGGGCAACCTGCGCGGCTTCAGCTTCAACCAACCCGGTCTTCGGGTCGATGCGCACAGTATGAATCTTTTCCGGTGAATGTCTGGCAACCTCCTCGATCTCCATGCCGCCCTCACTGGAAGCCAGCAAAGCCACACGCTGAGCGGCACGATCTACCACCATACCGACATAATATTCTTTTGTAATCTGCGCCCCGTCCTCAATCAGCAGGCGGCGCACTGTTTGCCCTTCGGAGCCGGTCTGGTGTGTCACCAGTTGCATGCCGAGTATCTGCTGCGCATGGCTACGCACCTCATCCAGCGACTTCGCCACCTTGACACCGCCGCCCTTACCTCGACCACCCGCATGGATCTGCGCCTTGACGACCCAGATATCGCCACCCAGCCTTTGCGCGGCTGCGACTGCTTCATCAACGCTGAAGCATGCCACCCCGCGCGGGGTGGGCACGCTAAACTCCCTGAGGATTTCCTTACCTTGATATTCGTGGATTTTCATGATGTATGGTCAGATTGTGTACAGAGCGAATTTACCAGACCACGACAGAATGCGCAGTCATTTCACGTAAAAAAACCGCTGCAAGATCATCACAGCGGCTAATGTCTCAAGCAGTGTAGCGCTTAGAAATCCCAGCGCGCACCCATTGAGAAATAAGGGCGGGTGGCGATATTATTTGAAGGTGGGCCGCTCGCACTTGGTACACCGTCCGATTTAGTGTAATCGACACCCACATCCGCATCCGCAGTCAATCTATCGCTAAAGCGGTAGGAAGCTCTAAACATAGGTGAAGTACGGGTCAGCTTACCGTTGACCGAATCTTCCTGAATATAGCGCATCATCGATAAATTCCACACCCACCGGTCCGTTACTTGCATCTGGTAAAAAGCATAAATCGAATAAGCATCACGTGTTTTCCCGCTCAAATAGGTGATGCTGGATGACAAAACATCATTCCGCTTCAACAGACTATTACCAACTGCACGCACCGTTGTATTACTTTCTATCCCTGTTTCCTCGATAGCGTTTACATGGCCCTGCGGTGTATTCGTCGCGCCGCTTTCAGCTAAAGCGGAGATGCTGGATAGCTTCAGCTCTCCGCCGACTTGCCATTTATCGGTCAGTTTGCGGTTGACACCTAGCTGTGCAAAATTCGAAGTCCTAGTACGTCTCTTCGCCAAATCGCGTAATTCCTCAGCAGTCATCGACTGCCTTAACAGCGCTATGGAAGCGATTGGCGCACCAGTCAAGGCACTGCGCACACTCAAAGTCGGTGCCCGCCGATGATCCAACAGCACATTGACAGTCGTACCATTACCGATATCCTGTGATCCCGACAACAATATCGTATTCAACTCGCGAAAATAGATATCGTAATCAATCAGCACATAAGCAGACCGGCCCTTATCATAGTATCGAAACTCCCCGCCGACGGCACGACGATCAAGAAAGCCTTCCAGTTCCTGGCTGACGTAATACCCGGAGAACATACCCTTTTCCCAACTGGCCGCCTTAAACTTCGGTTGTTCATCGTTGCTATAGTCGGTGACCACTCCGGTGGATGCCTTGATACGCAGCCCTTCCATAAAGGCGAATCCACCTGAGAATTCATATTCGCCTGATATGCCGTCAAACCGGCCCAACACACCACTCTGGCTTGGTGACTGGCGACCCGCACGCAACGAGTAACCCGATTTGCGCGCTTTCACATCCGCATAAGCGGAATGTATCCTAGAAAAATTAGCGCCATGATTGATGAAATCCTGGGTGACGACATTACGAAATACGAGTCGATTATCGTATTCTGCCGTGGTGTATCGCGCTGTCGCATCGACATTGGTGACCAATGCGGATTGATCGACATTGGTATTAGAGTCACTGGTCTGGACATTGTTGAAGATAAAGCTGGTATCAACCGTGCTGCTGCCCCAGTAATAACGTGTCGTGATGCCACCGTATGTGGTCAATCTGGCAGCTTGTTTCGGCTTGTTTTTGTCACCCTCATCACCCATCTTGACCTTTTCACCACGCTTGCCTGAAATGTTAGCAAGGCGCTGCCTGACCACACTCATGCCTTTTCCAGTGGGATAAAGCGTCAAATACAACTCATACTCAACTTTCGCCTTGTTGATCTGACCCGCACGTTCACGCGCAACACCCACCCATTCCTGGGCACTTTGAGAATACTCGTTGGGTGGCAGCAGCAGCAATTGGTTAAAGGCGGAAACCGCAAGATTATATTTCTTATCTCTCAGTGCATTACGCCCCTTAATCATCAGTGATCTGGCATTCTGGCTGACCCCGACCAATGCCGGATCGGCATCCGGTGGAAACACCTTGGCCTTATAGATCACGGGGTATTTCCGCAATTTTTGCTTGGTCTTGGACTGCTTGTAAGGGCGAATGGTCACCAACAGGGTGTGACCGTCCTTGCCTTGCGATACCGTGTAATTGGCGGTGCGTTTGAATTTGATTACCAGCTTGGGCTTGGTCTTCTGATTGCGCGTGGTAACCGTAAAGCTGGGAATCAGCGAAGAAGGCGGTGATTTTCTCACCTCGTTATTCACCCATTCCTCATCGAGCGTCGCACCGGGTGCCCTGTCATAATAAATCTCGAGCGTTCTCCCTCTCTTCGCTGGATTGTGCCTCAGATACTGCACAGGTGAAGTCATCGTGATCCTTGCAACGACCCCTTTTTCGCTATAGCGCAGGGTAACATCCTCCAGCGGCTGAGCCGTAGCGGTACCGAACAGCATGCTGAGCAGTGCAAGCAAGAAAAAATAGCCGCGCTGATTAAGCGCGGCTTTAAGGTGAGTCATGTAGCTTAGTCCCAAGCGTTGTACGCAGATCCTGTCCTACCCTTAGGACGGTGACAGCCACTGTCTGAACAATCTGTCGCAGCAGGATTCCTGCCTCTCTCATGATAGTTAGGCCATGGCGCTATTCTTTGTCTATTTCCGCGATAAAGTGTGCCGCTACCATGACAGGTAAAGCAGTTGAAGGTGTTCACATTCACATGCATTGTTCTGCCTCTGGCTACCGTACCTGCACCTATGTGACAGTTAGTACACAGCACACCGGAGTTGTAAGGAATATGGTTAGCAGGCTTGGCACCGAGCGCACCTGAGAACGAAGTGGTATTCAAGTGGCACTGATTGCATTCCAGTGGCCACCCCGGGAAGCCTATATGATCACCAGGCGCACCGATTGCCTTAGTGTGGTCATGGCAAGAAGAACACAGCTGACCGCCTATATTATTGTGCTTGAATGCCGCAGGTGACCAAGCTGATGTCGTATGGCAGTCATTACATTCATTCATGCCCTTGATGCTTGTAGGGGTGTGAGAGCCCGGCTTACCGATTGACTTGACATGATCATGGCAAGAAGAGCACAGCTGACCGCCTATCGTATTGTGCTTAAATGCAGCAGGGGACCAAGCTGATGTCGTATGGCAGTCATTACATTCATTCATGCCCTTGATGCTTGTAGGGGTGTGAGAGCCCGGCTTACCGATTGACTTGACATGATCATGGCATGAAGAACACAACTGACCGCCTATCGTATTGTGCTTGAATGCAGCAGGTATCCAAGCTGCTTGTGTATGGCAATCATCACAAGCATTGATACCCTTGATACTAGCAGGGGTGTGATTAGTCGGCTTACCTAAAGCTACGATGTGGTTATGGCAGCTTGCACAAACCTGACCTCCTTTATGCTTGTATTTAGCTGGCAGCCAGCCGAAAACGTTGTGACATTCATCGCATTGGTACGTGGATTTTGAAACCGTAGTATGACCTGCAGGCTTCACGTTTTGTGACGAGACCAGGCTGCTGTTCTCATGGCAACTCTTGCACTGACCTATCGTTTCCGGGCCGTGGTTCCAAGTTGCCGGCAACCAGGCAGTGGTGCGATGGCAACTGTCGCATGAAGCCGTTAATCTGCTGCCGCTGCTATGACTGCTAGGCCGTCCCTCCTGCGTTCTGCCGTTATGGCAGGTATCGCAACCTCCGGGGATCGCCATGCTGTGATTGAATTTTGCGCCCAAAAAGGAGACGGTATTGAAATGACAGCTATCACACGCTGCGGTCGTGACGATATGCTCGGTTGACATCGGTGTGGCAGCGACACGACTCCCTACCGTATGGCAGCCTTCACATCGTTGCGGTGTACCCTCGAAAACACCACCCGTATGACAAGTCTCACACACTGCCACCGCATGGGCCCCGGATAACTGATACCCCGTGTGAGCGTGGTTAAAACCGTCCGACTTGCCTGCCGCCATAATCGCATCGCCAGGTGCAGCGAGTGCAGTTGACGAGAGGGCAAACGCCATCAGGGCGACCTTTGCGCAGGTTGCGATTCGGTTCAACAATAATTGCATCATATCCATCTCCCGGAAATACCTTTATATTCAATATACAACAATACACCAATACACCAAATCGGTGTTTGAACAAAAAACAATCTAATAGTTCACTCGCCTACGCCGACTTTAATCTGGCTCCACTCATCACCATCGTGACAACGCTGACACTGATCGCCATAACTGCCGTTATGGATATCATCACTATCATGGCAGCTACCGCAATCACTTGCAGTCATCACTTTACCGCTCATCGGACGACGATGACACTCATAGCAGCCGACATCATCATGCGGACTGTCGAGCTTGAATTCAGTTTGGTCATGGTCGAAATCCCATGCCATCCAATTGCGGACATTATGGCATTCCTTGCATTCAGTTCCTAGTTTTCGTTTGTGGACGTCGTCATCCTCATGGCATGACCAGCAATCCGTCTTGGCATCCTGGAATGTTGACGCTTCATGACACGCCCCGCATCTTACGATCGTATGCCCGCCCAAAAGGGGAAATTTTGACATCCGGTTGTGATCGAAATCCCGTGCATCTTTCCAGCTACGCTCATCATGACAGGTTTCGCATTTCTTGCCTTCCTGCCCCTCGTGTTCATCGTCGTCTTCATGGCATGAGAAGCAGTTGGTCTTTAATTCCTCCTCATACAAGTTGCCCTTGTGGCAATCGCCGCACTTCACCTTTTTATGCTTATGCAGCAATTTGTAATCAGTGTCCTTGTCATGGTTGAACTTGATGTTGTCCCAGTCCCTTTCAGTATGACAGCTCTCGCATTTCTTGCCGTACTTGCCCTTATGACCATCTTTGTCGTCGTCCTTCTTGTGGCAAGAAACACAAGTCGTATCTTCTATCTTATCCTTATATATGTCATCACCCGTGTGGCAATCGCTACACTTCACCTTCTTGTGCTTGTGTCGCAACTTGTAATCAGTGTCTTTATTGTGGTTGAACTTGATGACATCCCAATCTCTCTCTGAGTGGCAGCTCTCGCACTTCTTACCGTACTTTCCTTGATGACCATCCTTATCGTCATCTTTTTTGTGACAGGAATAACAGGTGTCATCTAGCTTCTTCTCGCCCTTGGCTTTATATAAATTACCTTTTTTGTGGCATTCATTGCACTTTACTTTCTTATGCTTGTGTAGCAGCTTGTAGTCGGTATCCCTATCATGGTTGAACTTGATGACGTCCCAGCCTCTTTCGGTATGGCAGCTTTCACACTTCTTGCCGAACTTACCCTTATGCCCGTCTTTGTCATCATCTTTTTTATGGCAGGAAACACAGGTCGTTTCCTCTATTTTGTCCTCGTACAAATCGCCCGTGTGGCATGTGTCACACTTGGCCTCTTTGTGTTTGTACAGCAGCTTGTAGTCAGTTTCTTTGTCATGATCGAACTCAATCTCTTCCCAGCCCTTTTCGGTATGGCAGGTCTCGCACTTTTTACCGTAATTCCCCTGATGCCCGTCCTCGTCATCATCTTTTTTGTGGCAGTTGTAACAGATACTGGGCGCTTCGCTGTATTTCTTACCTGACTTGTGACAGTCGGCGCATTCAACCCCGGATTCGGCATGCTTGTCTTTTAATTGATAGTCGGTCTGTTTGTGATCGAAATCATCCTCGTCAAAGATCACAATTTTGGCATCGCGCCCCTTATGTTCGGTGTGGCATTCCTTGCATTGCTTTTCCTCTTTCATCTTGCCGTGATAGCCAGTCTTATCTTTCAAGTCCTTGCGGATATCCTTGTGGCAGTCGGCGCATAGTTTAGGCTGGGCATCTTTGTCGAATCTTTTGTGGCATAACTCGCAATCTTCCTCTTCCTTGACATGCCCTTCAATGACATCGCCAGGCATCAGCAATAAGTTGGCCTGTGCCGGCAATGCAAACACCGCCAGAAAGCTTGCCAATATCAATATTCGGAGAAGAAGCATCATTTAATAGTCGCTACTCAGTAAGCATGCACGGCATACACGTGATAAAACCCACTAAATACCAACATATAGACGATTGGGATATGGAAAATGTGCCACAGGGAAAACAGTCGCTCGTAGGTATGAAACTGCGATGCATCACGGACAGCATCAAGATACCTTTCGATCTTCTCATGATACTCGTCATATAGATTTTCCATGTTGGCGATCTGCGTCGCACTGAAATTGTTTTCATTCGCCTTGTCATGCATCACAATGCGCAATGCCTTCCCTAGCTGTTTGGACAACTTTGCTCTTTGATAGCCAATGGTAATAAAGCTTATCAAGCCAAGCTTTTTCGTTTTTGTATAAACATCTGCGCGATGTCGAAAATCTTCAAGACTTTGTTCAATCTTGGGTGCGAAACTGAAAACGGATTCTATGTCGCCAGAATCTTCCAATTGCGCCCTTAATTCACTTACCGTAGCCTGCCGCCCATATAAACCATGGTGAATTTTGGTATAAAAAAATCGTCCGAACGAGCCACTCCCTGAGACCAGCAGCATACAGATCATCGCCACGGTGGCATTGATCGAGTTAAGGTGAAAGGTGGAGTGCATGACGACCAATGCCGGGCCCATGATGCCGAATATCATATGCCACCTGAACCAGGTAGGCAGCTCGCCGATATGCTTCAGGAAAGATATTCTCTTACGCAGCGGATATATCAGTAGGACAAGCATCATTATTCCGCCCGCCAAACCGACGTTGTAACCGATATCATCACCGGGTTTGAACAATTTCTGAGGTGACAGGACAAAGTATCCCGCCGCCATCGCCAGGGTGACCACCACCAGATATATTTCCCAGCTTCGATTTTTTGATTTACTGATTGAACTCATTCTATCTACAGCCCGACAATCGCTTTTTAGCAGTTATTAAAATAACTCGTAATTATAATGCTTTATACCTCATTATTACCGCACTATTTAACTCAACTGTTATAGCGCCCCGTCTATGATTCAGAGAAGCTTGATAAGACAGGCAAACATGAATAGAGTTCACCCTCAACCACCCGTTTATCTAGGACGAATATGGACATTAATGTTTATGAAATCTATTTGATCCCGCTGTTTATAATTTTAATCATTTACATGATTAAAAAACGCAAGAAGGAGTCCACATCACATGAGATTTTTTCCGAAGCGGTCGAAGCAGGCTTAACCGAACCTTCGTCCTTGCATCCCGAGATTGATCCTAGACTTTGCCTGGGTGCTGGAAGTTGCATCAAAGCGTGCCCTGAAAATGCCATCGGCATGATCAAGGGCAAGGCGGTTCTGATCAATCCCACCCATTGCATCGGGCATGGCGCGTGTGCGGTATCCTGTCCACATCATGCCATCAAGCTGGTATTCGGCACCGAAAAGCGCGGGATGGATATCCCTAATGTCGACCCCAAGTTTGAAACCAATGTGCCCGGCATCTTTATCGCGGGTGAACTGGGCGGAATGGGATTGACTCGCAAAGCTGCCACTCAAGGCCTACAGGCGATGGACTCCATCGCAAAGCTTAAGGACGGCAAACACCCTTATGACGTCGTTATCATTGGCGCTGGCCCTGCCGGACTGGGTGCCTCGCTGAACGCCATCCAGCATAAACTCAACTATGTCACCATCGAGCAAGAAGATTCTCTTGGGGGGGCAGTCTATCACTACCCGCGCAACAAAATGGTCATGACTCAGCCACTGAAGCTGCCTATCGTCGGTGAGATGCGTTTCAAGGAGGTCAGCAAGGAAAAACTGCTGGAGTTCTGGCAGGGCGTCATCCAGAAAGCGGGTATCAAGTTGAATTACAGCGAACGCATGGAAACCATCACCAAGACTGATAATGGCTTCATCGTAAAAACCACTAAGGATTCATATCAGACTCGAGCCGTCCTCCTTGCCATTGGTCGTCGCGGTACACCCCGCAAACTGGGTGTGCCGGGAGAAGAGTTGCCCAAGGTAGTCTATCGACTGATCGATCCCGAGCAATACCGGAACATGCATGTATTGGTCGTGGGCGGTGGTGACAGCGCACTGGAAGCCGCTATGGCCATCGCAGAAGAACCCGGCACCACCGTCACACTGTCGTATCGTAGCGAAGCTTTCGGGCGTGGCAAGCCCAAAAACCGGGATCGCCTGAAAGCAATGGAAAATGAGGGCAAATTAACCGTACGCATGAAATCGACCGTCAAAAACATCGAAGAAGAAAAGCTCACGCTAGATCACAAGGGCGAGCTGGTAGAGATTCCCAACGACGGGATTATCGTGTGTGCAGGCGGCATTTTGCCAACACCATTCCTTAAAGAAATCGGTGTAATGGTCGAAACCAAATTTGGTACAAGCTGAGCAATTGCAAGCAAATTTAGTCCAATTTAAAGCATATATTCGCCCATTTTAATCATTATTATTTCAATATTACGGGCATTCATCAGACGGCGTACCGGGACGAATCAATTCAATGAGAAAACGAATTGAGTGAGAAGCAATATATCGTACTGGTCTTATGTACCGGGAATTCTGCCCGCAGTATCTTGGCTGAGGCCTTGTTCAATTCATTGCGCCAAGGAAAAATCAAAGCCTATAGCGCAGGCAGCAAACCCGCCGGACAATTAACCCACCGTATCAAGCTATTTTTAAGTTCACCACTACAAACCTATACTTGAAGAGAAACTTAACGAAATCAGAAGAGTTCAGGACTGAACAGATACGATCAACCGCTCACCCCGGTCACATAGGCGGCAGTCAACTCATGGCTCGGAGATTCGAATAGCGACTGACAGCGACCGAACTCGATTAACTTACCGACCCGTTCCGACATCCAGAAAAATGCTGCGTAATTGGCAACACGTTTAGCCTGCGCCAGATTGTGCGTGACGATCACAACGGTGTAACGCTTACATAAACTCTGTATCAGCGCTTCGACCTTTGCCGAGGCGATAGGGTCAAGTGCACTGCACGGCTCATCCATCAGCAGGATGGATGGCTCCAAAGCCAACGCCCGTGCAATGCAAAGCCGTTGTTGTTGCCCGCCGGACAATGACATGGCAGGCGTATCCAGCCGGTCGGACACCTCTTCCCACAACCCTACATCCTGCAAAGCACGTGCAATGCGCTGTTCAAGTTCGCGTCGATTTTTGATGCCGTGTTCACGCAGCGGCATTTCGATATTGCGCCGTATCGATAACGGGAACGGGTTTGGCTTCTGAAAGATCATGCCCACCTTGCGTCGCAGTGCCATCACATCCAATCCGGGGGAGGTGATGTCCATGCCATCTATCCGTATATCCCCCGCGACCTGACAACCGAGCGTCAGATCAGTGAGCCGATTTAACGAGGATAAAAAGCTGGTCTTGCCGCAGCCAGATGGGCCGATCAGTGCAGTGATGCAGCCTTTATTGATGTCGAGCGAAACGTTCTCCAACACCGTTTTACCCTGATAGGCAACCGAAAGGTTTTCCACTTGGATGTGGGGAACAGGAATACAACACGCTTCACCCTGTTCGACGTTACCCAATGTGTAAGGTGAAGTTTTCTCGTGTGCAGCCGTGCTATCCGCACCGAATATTTCTTTCGCCATCGTATTCATCGTGGGAGTATTCATGATGGGGTAATCCTTTGCGCTAGAAAGCGGTTGGTCAAGCTCACCGCGACACTGCTAATCAACACCAGCATGACGATCAATATCAGTGCTGAACCATATGCGGTCTCATCGCCGCCAGTCACATTCATAGACATATCGTATATATGTACCGACAGCGCACGCCCGGAATCAGCTAGCGACTCCGGCATTCTGTCCACATAGCCGCTGGTGAAGATCAGCGCGGCGGTCTCAGCCAATGCGCGACCGATGCTAAGCATCAGCCCTGCTGTGATGGCAGGTGCAGCAGC
>Ga0209992_10003006_pt1 | contig 14702 bp, 9 predicted proteins | sample 2SBtaG_2_FD_182564 | JGI IMG/M metagenome (GOLD analysis project Ga0209992, IMG submission 182564) | Deep subsurface microbial communities from Kolumbo volcano to uncover new lineages of life (NeLLi) - 2SBTROV12_ACTIVE470 metaG (SPAdes)... | ecosystem: Environmental > Aquatic > Marine > Volcanic... | reverse complement strand
GAGTCGGTCTCTCCGCCAAAGACAATAATGTCATCATCTGCCAGTAGTGTGGGAGATGATAGGTTCTTACCCAAACATCCTTCATGCAGGTCATCTTGGTTGATTTCTATAAATGCTACGCCCAACTTCTCTAGCATTTGTCTTGCTAACTTATAGTTAGGGCAAGAACCAGAATATATCAGTGAAAAATGCTTCATGTCTGTCTGATGAATGTAAAAAAACGAGTCTGGCTAATTCATCTTGGGCACGGTGCAGAATTGAACGGCAAAGGGAATGACTAATATTAATACCACTGCCAACAGGATAAACGGCTCCAAGTTAAAAAAGAAAAAGGGTCTTTTATAGGGTTTTAGCTCCCATTTAATCACGATAACTCACCTCCTTTTATTTGAATGTTCAAGATAGGTGAATGCTTTGAAATTGCTGGATGCTTTTCTTTAATATATTCCTCTCCATGGATAAAAACAAGTTATCAGCTAAAAAACCCCTCCTTGCCTTTTGGTTAATGAAAATAAATTAATATTAAATGAGTAGATTTTTTTTATTTCAAGCCTATATTGAAGTTAGCAACTACTTCAATTCCTGAGGTGACTACGATGGACAAGCCCCCATTCTATTTAAGTTTTCCAACAAAATATATTGTAAAGTTACTTTTCTTCTAGAACATCTATAGGAGGTACTGTCATGGAATGGTATGCCTTTGAAAATGGAGGATTGAAAAATGAACATAGATCCTGATTTGCTCGAAAAAGTCAAAGGAGAAAATGTGGAGTTTTGTAAACTTTACGAGGAACACGCCATTCTGAAGTCAAAAGTTGATAAGTTCAACCAAATGAAAGTCATCACTCCCAAGCAGGAAACAGAAAACAAGAAGTATCAAAAACAAAAATTGAACCTCAAGGATAAAATGGAAAAGATCCTGAGTGACTATAACTCGTGAGTAGTTTGGGGTCTGTCACAATAAGTGTATAAGTGGCATTTTTAAGTATTTAACTTTGTAGCAGAGCCTGTGGGTCCTGTGCAAAAATACAAAGTATTTTTCACAAGTACACAGGACTTCTTGAGTGTCTACTCAGGTAAGGAGGGTTATCATGAAAAACAAGAATTTATTCCGTAGTTCGGTCGTTGGTATGAGGCAACAGTGATGATAACCGTTGTTCCAGACTCAAATAAAATATCTCAAATTTAGTGGACATTTGCCCTGACAAGCATATACTTAAACATAGATAGTAATTAAATTACTTCCCATTCTCTGAAAAGGGGGTATGCAATGGAAAATCCACCATTCTATTTTTAGAAGTTCCCATCCATTAAGCTTTCATTGCAGGACAATAATAAAACCAATATTAAGGGGGTATCGTTATGGAATGGTATGCCTTTGGAGTAGACAAGATATTGATGTTTCTTTTAGCCGGAACTTCATTTCTGGCAATTATTTTGACAATTATGTTTGGAATATCGCTTGTTGAGAAAGGACCGAGGAAGTACATAGAAATGAATTGACCTCGGTATTATTTATGAAGGATCACGCATATGAAAGAACAATTAAGTTTATTGCAATTTTGCCTAAAGAAAATACAGCGCTCAAGAAACTTTAGAGAATTAAGCAATACGATAGTTTCTATAAGGCAAAAGAAAGAGAAACTTTCCCGTTCTGACAAGTTGATCTTATTTAGGGAAATAAACAAAAAAATCGGAAGTTATGGGTATTAGAATCTCAATACCTATTCAGGAGGCTCTTATAATTGCAAAATCTGGTTGAAGAGGACTCTGTTTCATCGCGGTAGTGGATTCGAGATGGACAAAGTCCTGAGACGGCAGACTGCCAAAAAGCTACCACCTTCCACCAACTGGGCATTGTAATAAGAGCTGACCTTTAATGGAATATAGAGGGTTGTGTAGCAATAACTAATCCTCGGTCTGAAACATTAACGAAAGGAGGCTGCCCAAAAATAATTGCTGGTATATTGGAAGCAAAGCGAAGGATATTGCAATTTGATTTAAGGAGGCTGTTATGGGAGCTGAGAATCCACCTGTGTATTGATTCACATAAGACAAATTCAATCTTTATTCCGATATAAGTTGGAATACACCCGATCTTGAAAGACGGGTCAACAAAAGAGAATAAAAGCCCCACAACCCTGCAACGGGGTTGATGGGGCTTTTTGATTGAAAACTAGAATCAAGTCTTTGTCAGGCAGAAATAAGTTGTTCTCTTGATAGAACTCCTAAACACCTATTTCACTTAAGGGCAACAGTTTTCTTGGCAATTAGGGCGTGGATGTTTACCGTTTCCTCCTTTATCTTTATTCAATGGAGGAAGTAAAATGTAAAGCAAATTATAAGCCATAATCATCAGTGAAATCGCAGCGATTACTGCAAACAAAAGAAACAAACTCGTTTCTCTATAACCCGCTAAATAAGTACCTATCATTCCTAGCAAACCCACATTCTGAAAGTAGAAATGAAATTTGACTCCTGTTGGCCATGGCAATTCACGAGATGCAAAACGGGGGAGTACATGATAGGAAACACCTGCAATCATCATGACCATAAAACCCAATAAATTTGTGTGTATATGCACAAAACTAAATCGAATTCCAACAATCGGGTTAGCACTCATTCCTACTCCAATCAAAACGCCGATTATCAAATAAATAAGTGAGGTCTTAATAAATAATTTTGGGTAATGATCCAAAACATATTCCTTTTTATTAGATAACGTGGGTTGAACTGATGGCTTGGAAAGTATCTGCCCCGGTGTTGCCTTTGCACATAGTATTAATTAAATAATTTTTCTCTGAAACCTTTTATTTATAAGGTAGTGTTGAATTAATAAAAACAAGTTGCTTAAGCTCATTAAAAATGAATCGCAAGATCTAAGTTTGTTCTATATTCAAGTAGGTCTTTTTGTTGGGTCAAAGCTGTTTCATAACCTATTCCCAATATTACATGGTTGGTAAGTCTGTATCGAAACCCTGCTGTTCCCGATACCACATGGCTAGATGCTGTGCTCCCAAAGTTTACCGCATCATTTCCTTCAAAGTCTGCTATTTCTGTTCGGTTCCCATCATCAACGGCTGTGATACCATTCAGTTCAATTAGCGGAAAGAAGTTTTTAAACAATTCATAGTCTATATGCCCATGCCAGTGGAAAAAAGAACTGTTGTAATCTTTGTCCAATGCTTGTTGAATACCCAGGCTACCTTGAAATCCCCAATTATTATATGTCCTTGCTCCCGTTAAAAAATAATCTAGCAAACCATCTCCCTTTCCCTGCATGTTGATAGCTTGTGTAGATAAGCTACCCGTTGGAGGTTCATATCTAATACCAAGGGTAATTATTTCTTCCCTCTCGGGTCTTGCAAACAAAGCATATTTAAATCCAAAAGAGATGTTTTGAAAACCGTCAGTATCCGGGAGAGTATGGTCAAAGTGTACAATTGAGTAGCCGTCTTTTGTTGCAATAAAACCCAATCGTTCGGTCAATGCCAATCGTACTTGGGCTGCAAATATATTAATATGTCCTCCGCCTGTTGGAAAACCTTTCGGAATTTCATTATAAAGGTGAACCACGCGAGCTTCAGTTGTTATGTAGGGGGTTTCGTTGAAATAAGGTTGGGCTAAAGGAGGAACATACCGCTTAAACTTTCCTTTCCCCAATGAACCCTCGAGATTCAAATCGTAGGCCGTGGCTGAGTTAGTAAAAATATAAAATAAAACTATTAAATTTATTTGTATCAGGTATTTTATTCTCAATATTTTCCCCTCATATTTAATTTGGTGTTTTATAGCCTTAATAAAGGAAGACTCACCACCAGGAGGTAGAAAATGGGGTGAGTCTTCCAAAGCATGGAGGCAAACCAGCATGCACGTCTCATGTTGTAAGAGACGTGGCTTTATAAAAATATTCCCTTGTTCGAAGGAATAAAAATTATTTATTTATGCTGTTTGGTAATATTATTTTTTGCGGGGTATTTCTTGATGAGACAAGGCGTTATTTCTAATTAATTTTTTATTGGAAATGTTGGAAGTTTTACCATAGGTGAAAATGAATCCAGGGTAGTTTAGAAAAAATATGGAAGGAAGGTGATATTTTCAATTTTAGGCAACTAACTAAATTTTCCTTGAACGCGTTTTTTAAGGTAGTTAACCTTATCACAGTGATCTAACTCGGCTTTTTCCAACAGCCACAATCTTGTTTTTAACTCAACATCTTTGCAGGCATTCCCTAGGATACGGTAAAACTCTGCAGATACTTTTTCAGACTCAATTGCAAAGTCGAAAGCTTTTTCGATGTCTTCAAATTGCGGTAATTTACCTAGAATTTCACTAATTTCTGGGAAGATGTCCGTTTGGAATTTTTCTGCTGTTAATTTTTTTAAATTTTCATCATTTTCCCATCCAAAATCATCTGTTTCCTCAAGAAGCTTTTTGAATTGATTTTCATGTGTGGCTTCTTCTTTGGCCATATGGATTAAAAATTCTTTTGTTATCGAATCTTTAACGTATTCTGCCAGTTGGTTATAAAACCTCTGTCCCTCGCGTTCAATTTTAATTGACAGCTCCAGCAACTCTGACGTAGTTATCATCTATTGTCACTCGCCATTATTAAATAAAAATTTGAAAACTTGCTTTTTGCAAGTTTATATCTAATTATATACTATACAGATTTTACACATATTTACTTTCAATGATACTTCTTTTTGGTTATTATTCCGCGTAATAGTAAGTTTCCCTCCGGTTTTTAGCTTTTATATTGTTAATTGTAAGTTAAGAAATCGTTCTTAACCAATAGATTAATGTAAATAACTATTGTTAATGTAATGGATTTTTTAAATCACTTTAAAAATAGTCTTGGGAAAAACGACGAAAAAGATTGCTTTGAAAAACATTTGTCACCTCATGTTCCCATTCTCTATAAATCTGCGATCCGCATGTGCGGCAACCCTGAAAATGCACAAGACTTGGTTCAGGAGGTTTTATACGCCGCGATAAAACATTTTGATCAGCTCAAAGATCCTGAGAAAACCAAACCTTGGATGTTTTCCATATTGAGAAACCTGTTTTTAAGAGAAATCGAAAAAACAAAAAAACGTGTAGAAATTGAGTTTGATTCAATTTGCGATAGATTAAGCGGTGGACATAATATCGAAGAAGAGTTTTTAAGAGCTGAACTCAAAAGTAGCATACGCGATGTTTTAAACACACTTGAGGAAAAACTTCGCCTACCATTAACTAAATTTTTTTTTGATGGGTTGTCATATAAAGAAATATCTGATTGTATGAATATTCCGATAGGTACAGTGATGTCCCGCATTGCACGAGCAAAAGTTCACCTTAAAAAAGAGCTTCTACGTTCTGAACCCATAAGGTCTGAAGCTAATAAAATCATCACTGACTAAGAAATGATTTTTCTTAATTATGGCCTTCCAACCTTTATCTTTTTGATTTAAATATCCCCGTTTCACTTTTTTCTTCCCAAAATTAAGTTGCTCTATAAAGGATTTGTAATGGCTTTGCTTTCAAGTCCAAATTATTTTCCAGAAATCCCCAGTATTTGAGAATAATTTTTTTATTTTTGTATCTATAAATTCATAGGCGATAGCTGGCTAGATTTTGATTTTTGGCCCACTCTCCCTAACTTTGATGGAATTTGCCAAGGCTATGAAAAACTTATTCTTAATATACATACCAGGAGGGTTCTCTAATGTGGAATAGGATTAAAAATTTAGCAGATTGTGCAGGTGGAAAGGCATTGTTGATTCTGGCCCTTATGCTGGTTATGACCACGCCGGTACATGCAGTTTCTACAGATCATTCGCATGGAGGGCACAATACTGGTAACAAGGCGGTGGATAAACCTGCATGGTTGGATAAGCTCGAAAACCAGCTAAACCACGAAGATTTGATGAGTGGATTGGAAGGCAGTCAGGAAAAGCTGGATAACACCATGATGAGGGTCATGGATCAGCTAAAATCCAAGTTAAAAGAACATGCCAGCCCAGCTTCATCAGGTGGCATGTTTCACGATTCTTGGTCGGCCCATCAATTAGGCCAAAGCTATCTCCTGGGACCGACAGAGGCTGCGGCAAAACAATATAAAGGCGCACATTGTCCTAGCAATACTCCCACAAAGAAGTATGAGGTATCGGCTATCAATGTGGAAGTCACCTTAAACCAGTGGGGTGATTATTATCCGGGCTATATGTATGTTCTGGATAAGGACATCAAAAAAGTTCGTGTTGAAGAAGAAGCCAATGCTAAGGCCCGTGAAGATAAAAGCGAGCTTGATCCTGGCATGGTCTCTACCGGTTTGCAGGGGGATGCTATTCAGCCGATGACCATACGTGGTAATCAAGGTGATTGTATTCGCGTAAAATTCACCAATCGTTTGGAAGATGAAGAGGCTGGTTTTCAAATCAGTGGTTCCGCGATGATCATTAGCTCTTCAGGACAGCCCAACACGGCAGCCACCCCCGGTTCGATTGTTGCGTCTGGTGAAACGCAGGAATTTGAATGGTACATTCCAATTGATGAGCAGGAAGGGAGCCATACGATTCAAAACCATGCGGGTCGTGATCCTTCTGCGCTTGGTTTGATAGGTGCTTTCATCGTAGAACCAAGAGGTTCTCGTTATCTCGATCCATGGACAGGTGATCCGTTAGAAAGTGGCTGGATGGCTATGATCGTCAACGACGAAGCAAAAGACTTCCGTGAATTTGCTTTGTTCTACCATGAAATTGGTGATGAATCATTTCGGCCTTTGAACCGTCATGGAGAAATGATCCCGCAACGTGATCCCCTTACGGATGCATATCGTCCTTCAGCACGTGCGATGAATTTTCGTTCTGAGCCGTTTGGCATTAACAATCTGGCGCAACAAGAAAAACGGTTTCACTATGAAGACGAGTCGTTGTCTTATAGTTCCTATACTTTTGCTGATGTCCCAACTACAATTCCTCGTTCTTATCTGGGAGATCCGGCAAAATTCCGTCTGATTCATGGTGGCGGCGAAGTTTTCCACTCCCATCATCCGCATGGTGGTTCCATTCGTTGGACTCGTTCTCCACAACGAGAACCTCAACTCTTAAACTTGACTACGGCAGCTTACGACGGTCCGGTTAAGTACCCGGTAGTTCGGACGACTACCGATCGTGTTGACGTAGAAGTTATTGGCCCTTCTGAAGCACTTGATCTTGAAACGGAGTGTGGATCAGGACTTTGTCAGCGTTTGGCAGGGGATTTTCTATTTCATTGTCATGTAGCGCATCATTATGTAGCTGGTATGTGGGGTTACTGGAGAGTTTATAATACATTGCAAACTGGTAACTATCCTTTTGGAAGTACTGATGTTATGCGACCACTGCAAGAACTACCAGATAGACGAGGTCGTATTCCAAAAGGAACCACTTCAGACAAACTGGTTGGTAAAACCATGGACTGGTTTGGTAAGAAGTTCAAAGTCATCGGCAAAGGCAAAAGCGACTGGACAAAAGAAACGCCAGTTGTAAATGTCAAAGACTGGGTCAAGTACATGCTTCCGCCGCAGGGGCAGCCAGGTCACACGGATGATGAAAAAGGGCAGATTCTTTCCTATGATGGTTCCGTATGGGATTATTCTTGGGAAGGCAACCAAGCATTGTCTGAACGTGAATCGACCACAAAGATAGCAAAATATATTTCACCACATCCAGGTAAACGTCATCCGTTGCAATTCGATCAGCACGGTAAGTTGGCATGGCCACATATGACGCCGCATTTTGGCAAGCGTGTTCCATTTGCGCGTAATCATGGAGGGGCCCCCTGGTTGGAACCGTTCCATATGCAAACCGATTCTGATGTTATTACCAAAACAGAATCTGGCAGTGCTCGAAGTGGTCCAAGTATGGAGAATACGGGTGGGGCCAAACCAGGAGAGCAGGGGCGATGGAGTCTTTGTCCTGCCGGTGCCGGACGTAAACAATACAATCTACATTTTATCAATACCCCAATCGAGCTTTCGCCGGCAGTTGGAAAAACACCACCTGTCATCGATAAATATGGCTTGATTTATGTCATTGATGAAGACATGGCAGAAGTCAAGGCAGATCCGAAGAAAGCGATTCCTCTGGTCATTCGTGCTAATGTCTACGATTGTGTAGATATTTTACTGTCCAGTGAGTGGGACGATGATGATTTTACCAATTTCCAAATGTCTAAACTCAACATCCACCCGCATTTTTTCCAGTTTGACAACCAGGCCTCGGACGGCGTTATTTCCGGTTTTTCCTATGATCAGTCCATGAGGTCTTACAAGCAGTTTACGAAGAAGATGAAAAACGGTCATCATGTGGGTATGCCGGTTCCGATGAATGCCAAGTTGTTGAAGGCTACGAAACCGGGAGACACGAAAATTGAAATTCAGATGGCAAAACATTCGCCAACCTACCACGTCGGAGCCGATATCATTGTGGGTATCGAGGTTCCCAATGGTAAGGATGCGCGTTGGATCAAAAAGATCACACCTGATCCAAACAAAGGACCATCTAAAGATGATAAATACACCATCGAGTTCACCGAGGGTATGATCCATGCTCATGCAGTCGGTCATATTGTGACCACCGAGTATGTTCGATACCGTTGGTGGGTAGATGTTGATCTGGGACTGGTTTTCTGGCATGACCATGCATTCGGTGCAACCACATGGCCGCATGGCGGAATCGGGTCTACCATCGTTGAGCCTTGGGGTTCTACGTATCACGATCCAAAAACCGGCGAAGAGATTCGCAGTGGTCCAGTCGCTGATATTCATAGCACGGAGCCTTTCGCCTATGGTAGAAATGGAAGTTTCCGTGAACTCGTAGCTCAACTTCATGATACTGTTCCACATACCGCACAGTTAGTGACTGATGGAAATCCTCCGGGATTATCACGTGAAAATGCTATCGCGGCAGGTCAGTCCATTTCCTTCCAGATGCCTCAGACAATGCTGGAAGCAGCCTTTCCTCACTTAAACGGTGGAACGCATACAACCGGAGGTGGATTCAACTTCCGCGCCGCATCATTGGCGTCTAGAGCAGCCAATAACAATGATGCTTCGATGTTGTTCAACAGTAAAATTCATGGTGAGCCTACTACTCCAATGTTACGTGCTTATGTTGGTGACCATGTTGTATTTCGCATTCTTCACGGTATGATGAACGAAACTCATACCTTTGTTGTGTCGGGGCATGGTTATCGTCCCGAACGTTACGATGAAGATTCTCGTGTTACCAACGCACTGCATATAGGTATCGCTGAACGTTATGACCTGGCAACCACTGCCGGTGGTTATCAGCAAATGGCAGGTGATTATCTATACTATGATGGTAGGACTTCTAAGTTATCTGAAGGCGAGTGGGGTATTATTCGCGTTCACGATGAGTTGCAAAAAGACCTGAAGGTACTTCCGGGTAATGAAGACTTTAAAAATAAAGTTAAAAAAGTTCTTTGTCCAAAGGGAGCGCCCGTTAAAAGATTCAGTGTGGTAGCGATTGATAAGGAGTTGAAGTTCAACGCTAATACTGAAGATGAGATCGAAGTCGACTTCGAACGTAAATTACAGCTTGCCAATGCTTCCGGTAAAATATTTGCTCTCGAAGGAGAAGCCAAACAGACTGCAACAGATGGTCATATGCCTCATCCACTGACCTTGCGTGTCAACATAGGCGATTGTGTCAAAGTCAAATTGACCAACCGCTTGAAAGATGGCAATGCTTCATTACATGCAAATAATATTGCATTCGATCCTCTGAAATCTCAGGGGATTAATGTTGGGAATAATCCTGGAGACCAGACCGTGGCACCAGGTAAATCGAAAGATTACGAGTTCTACGCGCATCCAGATTATAAAGTTAATGGTGCATTACTTTGGGACTTCGGTAATCTGACAACAAATGTTCGTGATGGTATGTTCGGTGGAATTATCATTGGGCCAAAAGGCTCCATCTATCGAGATCCTGAAACAGGAAAGGATATCTCGTTAGGTAATTCATGGAAAGCGGACGTTATTGTTGATAAGTCTTATCCTGAAAATGCTAACCTCGAAAACTACCGAGACTTTGCATTGTACTTCCAGGATGAAGACAATATTATCGGAACCTCCTTCATGCCTTATCTACAAAATGTAGCGGGCCTGACGGGTGTTAACTATCGTCTTGAGCCGTGGACTTATCGCGAGGACGAGGGTTGTGAGCTGGGTAATATGTTCACAGCTTGTGTTGCGGCAGATTCAGATCCTGCAACACCTACCCTTAAAGCTCATGCAGGTGATAGGGTAATGATCAACATCTTTGGTGCCCACAACGAACAGAACCAGATGTTCAATTTGGACGGGCACCAATGGCGACGTCATCTGAATCAGAAGGGTTCAGATATGATTGACGTTGAAGAGTTTGGTGGAGGTGAGTACATTCAAGCTTTCACCAATGCGGGCGGCACGTACAAGAACCCTGGTACGTATCTGTGGTTAAATGCTCGTACGCCTTATCAACAGGCAGGCCAGTGGGGTTACTTCAAGGTTTTACCTTCAGGTGATCGATCTATCTTGCCACTTGGCAAGGCAACAACAAAGGGTGTAAAAACCGCATCTCAACCGAATGAAGTGGAGAAATCTGCTTCTAAGGTTCTGGACGATAGGTTGTCTATGCGGTAGGTTTTTGTTGGATAGAGTTATCAAGGTTTAAATGACCTAGGCTCTGCCTTTCACACATTTTAAAATTAACAATAAGGGCCTTGGTCAAGTCAGGAGATCTCGGGAGTACACATTCTCGAGATCTCCTTTATTCATATCTCTTTGTTAGTTTTATCAATCACGAACCTAATTTCTGGCATATTGTCCGATTTGTCTGTGTATTCAGCTAAAAAGAATCCTTTATTAGGTGGTATAGGGGGGGATGTTTCCATTCCAAATTAAGCCAAGGAATTTACTACCGCTTTACCTATTTGATAAAATTCCATACGGGCTAATGAAGATAATATCTAAATATATATAATCAACAAATTCCAACATTAAAGGATGTTATTAAATTAAGTTTGGTTAAGTTTAAATAGCACCATAAAGAACAGTTTCGCTAACTAGACTTGATAGTTGGTGTAGAATCATGTTTATAAATGTAATCCTAGAAGGAAGAGCTAAAAATTAAGTCTTGTACAGTGAATGATATGGCGTAATTAAGAGAGCTACTAAATAGCTTATTATTTAGCAAATAAATTAAGATAATAAGGAATTAGTAAAAATACCCCCCCCTGTAAAAACCTAAAAAACCGGAAAAACCTAAAAAACCCCATTATCATTGGGTTTCCCGGTTTTCTTGGTTTTCCGGTTTTAGAGACAGGGGGAGGTTTTTAAAAAGGAGTAATTGGATATAGATCCTCATCTACTCCATATAACCCTCTCTGATTAAATATTCTTTCTCATCTTACTCTTCATACTCAACCTCATCTCGCGAAAAATAACCTTCACTTATTAAATATTCTATTACGTCTTCTTCTTCATCCTCAACCTGATCAGGGTTATCATTAGTTCTCAGAGAGTAATTCTTACTATTATTAGGGCCTTTTTCCAGATCCCATAAATCTCCTTCCAATAGTTCAAGAGTAGTCACAATATATCTGCGAGATAAGCCAGTATCTTTAACAAGATCATCTACCAGCTTGGTTTTCTGTACTGAGAATAATCCTATCATTTCAGTTATTGTTTCGGTAAGTCTACGGTTGTCTTCTTTGAAACATTCTTGCTCTCGTTGCTTTTTTAGATCCTCGGCTTCTTGTCCACTTAATTGTTTTATTGAATACATCAAGGATTTATAGTTTTTAGTATCCGAAGCTTGAAATATTGCTTCTAGCTCAACGTATGACCTACTCTTATCATCATTAGACATAGTAATGACATCCTTGTGTCTCTGGACTCTCACAACGCAATCCGCATCGTTCTTTAAGTCGCCCACACCTTCGAGAACAGGAATTCCATCAGAACCCAGATTCTTATTCGAATGGGCTATCAGAATCACAGTTCCTCCCGCATGAGTAAAATTTTTAAGATGCTTCATCAGATCAGAAACTTGAGCCTTATCCATTAGATTCACAATTTTTTTTACCGTATCAATAATGATTACTTTGCCTTTGGCAACGTTTTCATCAATCATGCTATACAACATCATTAGATCAAATTCCTTGATCATCTTGATCTTAAGCCCAGCCAATATCTCAGCCTTTTCAGCAAGGCCGATGGCGGAATCATCGAGGTTCACATAAACAACATCTTCACCCCTGATAGTCTTATCCAAAATCGATCTACGGATATCGCTCAAAACTCCCAACGTCTTTCCAGATCCTGCAGGACCAAAGACAACAGTGAGCTCGGTACTTGCTACCATTTTACTTTTCATTGGATGGGATACACTGCTGAGTGCTTTTTTTAATGCTGAGGGATTCTTGGTTAGATCCTGATTCCCAAATCCGAATTTTGGATTTAAATGTACATTTTTCTTTGGCCCTACAACATAGACATTTTCACCATTCAGAACGATCTTATAATTGTTATTTGTAGATGTGGTATTTTTCTCTTCTGAAATCATCTTGCCCGCATAACGCTTTTTGTTTTTGACAATCTCTTTGAGTGTGACGCAACTCCCATCGGGTAAATAGACTAAGATTTTAAGTTTGACTGCAGGAACTGCTTCTGTTGGGTTTCCATTGTTTAATGGAACACATTCTGTTACACTTGTTTTAAACATATCTTGATCCTTTATAAGTAGCCCTCTGCGCCAACAGAGGGTTTTTGTTTTTTTAATGCCCCCCACTAAAAATAGCTAGGGATAAATGTAAATAGTTTTGTTTAAATTCCATTGCCGTGCCATCTGCGCACGCCCTGCGGGCGGGAGCAGAGGCACAGCAGTAAGAACTTGTAAGGGAACAATTGCGAGAATGGTCATGCTTCCTTGACCATGTGTTTGTCAATCCAAGCGTCCACTGCTGATCGATCCCAAACTCTGATGCCAGGGGAAATCATATTCCCAGGCGGGAAGGTACCCTCATTTATTTTTTGGTAAATGTAAGCGCGGCTGAGAGATGTGTAGCCGATTAGCTGTTTCATGCGAAGCATGCGGTTTTGAATACTGGTTTCATTCGTCATCCTGATAACTCCTAGTTGTTTATAATTGTCTATCTAGGATGAATTTACTCCATTGTTGTCTTTGCTCAGGACGGGTTTAACTTGATTGTTTTTTGCATAACTTGATCCCTTCCCCGATGGCTTCATTGGTTGGCTCGATATCGAAGGGGGGCTTTACGTAGGGTATTACAAGTTCGATTAATAAGACAAAATCTCCTTTATATACTTTTTCTACTTTATCGTAATTGTAACCTGGGGGTCTTCCGGAGCATTTTTTGTAAAATTCAAAGAGGAGCTCTATTAGGTATCGCAAATCATCTCTGTGATTGTCTTTTCGATTTTTGTTGATGGGATTGCGGGATAGTTCATTGATTGTTTCTAAAAAAGCTTCCAACGTATTGATGAATTTCTGCGGGTTGATGGGTTCTGCGCTTGTTATATCACCAAACAAACCTTCATCCTTTTTCTTAAATCGTTGCTCGTGGGTACGAGTGTTCATTTGATGAAAATAAATTCTTTCAAAATACTCAAAAGGTTCTTTTTGTAGAAACTCTAGCAGTCTTGATACTCGATTATCGAGTTTCTTGTAAAAGTCTTTTTGGTTTCCTGGGGTGAGAGTGGGGTTTTTATAAAAGCTGTACGCGGTTCGATTGTATAGTTCAATGGTAGTCAATAATTGAATGATATCGTCGTTTTGATTTTGGAATGGTTGAGTAACTCCTTTTTTTCTTTTGTAGCTATTTACTTTTTTTATTATTTTTTTACATTCGTCTAAAGGGATTGGTGGCTGGTAGTTCTTATCTACCAGCCTCATTCCTTTACGAGTCATTACTATGCCCCCGGTTTAAGTGGACAACTTTATTGCCATGACCTTTAGTACCGCACACGTACTGTGACCATGCTTGCATCATGTCACGGCGTTGATCTAGCAAGTCTGTCGTGTGGTAAGCGGCTTCTACTTGGTTGAGGATTGTATGAGCTAACGCCCGTTCAGCGTAGTCTCGTGGATAACCATTCTCGGATGCCCAATTCCTAAAACTTGACCGGAAGCCATGCGCCGTTGCTATACGTCCTAGCTCTGAACTCGTGATGCCATGGTCACGTAAAAACTTGGTAAGGATCATATCACTTGGTACTTTACCACCGACGGATGGAAACACTAGAGTTGGATGTTCAGCCTTTTGCGCTATTAGAATTTCAACAGCACGTACCGACAATGGTACACGATGCTGCACCTTGGTCTTCATACGGTTTGCAGGGATCGTCCATATAGATTTGGTAAGATCAACTTCATCCCATGTCATTCCCCGCACTTCACCTGACCTAGCAGCTGTTAGGATAAGAAACTCCAACATCAATTTGCTTAGGCTCGTTTTTCCATTATGAAGTACCTCATCAATAAAGGCTGGAACCTCTGTCCATGACATCGACGGTTGGTGTACAACCCGGTCACGTTTACTTTGTTGTTTAGGTAGAAGCTTACCTACAACACCAACGGGGTTGCTATCACACATTTCTTGGGCAACACACCAGTCCATAACAACACTGCAGCGTTGCTTAACGCGCG
>Ga0209992_10003003_pt1 | contig 14706 bp, 11 predicted proteins | sample 2SBtaG_2_FD_182564 | JGI IMG/M metagenome (GOLD analysis project Ga0209992, IMG submission 182564) | Deep subsurface microbial communities from Kolumbo volcano to uncover new lineages of life (NeLLi) - 2SBTROV12_ACTIVE470 metaG (SPAdes)... | ecosystem: Environmental > Aquatic > Marine >... | reverse complement strand
TGCTCTGTCTTTAAGTTCTTCGCTGCTAGTTTAGCTATCTTTTGTAGTTCGTCTAAATTCATATCTGTTTATCCTTTACCCAGTTTAGGGTAATAATAAACAGTTACACAGTTTTAGTTACAGTCTCATGGTTTTATTTTCTCTGTGTTCTCGGGAATTGCTCCAGACATTCCTCTACCGCCTACTTCCATGTAGGCGTCTGTGGTTATTTTATTGTTAGCGTTAATGAACAACAATTTGTCCATCAACCAGATTGGAAACATCTCGACTAACAATGAGCGTACCTGGCTCTATGCCTGAAACGATTTGAACATCCTTATATCGTTCAATTAACTCAATCTGTTTTTTAACAACATGATGGTCATCGACAAGTTCAAAAATATAGGATTGACCATTCTCGTATAAGATAGCGCTAATAGGAGTAACACTGGCATTCTTATATAAATATCCGGGTAAGTGAGCCACCGCCAATTGCCCGGCAAACAATCCTTCAGACGGTAGCCTTATTTTTAATAAATGCGTATTGGTCTCTGGATCGGGGTCAACCGCCAGCGCGATGATTTGCCCTTCTCTTTCATCGTTGTTGGTATACACGTTTATGTTTTGACCTAAAGTCAATCGCGATGCTACTTTACCTGTTATCTCAAGAATTAAATCAAGTTGATCAATCTGAACAATTTCAAGCGCTACCTGACCGGGTGAAACATAATCACCCACTTCGACATGAACAACATTAACTGTCCCATTAAAGGGAGAAAGAAGTTCTGTACGTTCAAGATTTCGTTCTGCTTTATTTAATCTTATCTGTTCAATCATTAAACGTGATCGTGCTGAGTCCACACTATGTTTGAGACGGGCTTCATCTGCCTGTTGGCGATACAATCCCTGAAGTGCCTGATCATATTTCGATTTTGATGCCAGCGAGCTTTGTCCAAGTCGTTTTAATCTTTCCACTTCCTGCTCTTGCAGCTCACGTTCCTGTTTCATTAAAGCTAATAAGCTCAAATCTCGTTCTACTGCATTACGTTCCGTTTTTAATAAAGCTTTTGATTCTTCTACGGCATCAATAAAATCACCGGACTCAATACTAAGCATGCGCACATGTTGTTCAACATATTGGCCAGCTTCGACAAGCCGTCCATCAATCTGACCGGAAACCTGGAAATGGAGACTGGCTTTCCGAGCAGGTTGTAGTTTCCCGGTCACTTGGCTGATTGGCTGCACATCAATTTGCTCAATTTTCCCAACATTTACCGTCGGTGGAGGCAAAGGCTGAAGTTCTGCGTAAGATTCTGGACGAGTCCAGAACAAGAGTGCGATAATCAGGACTGATATAGTGCTTATAAAGAGTATTCTCATTGGAATTATTTGGCTTTTCTTACCTGATTTTGACCATAAATAGCCGCAATAGTGCATTTAATAATAATATTGAATAAAAAAATGCATTCATGCGATTTAATATCCATGATACTTGGAAATGCGTGTTCAGAGTGCATCTGTTTTCATTCAGGGCAAGGCGCGACGATACGCATGGCGTTCCCTGCAAAGAGGAGTAACGCTGCCATGGATGAAAACGGGTGTGCTATGAATAGGAATTTTCAAGTATCATGGGTATATATACTATAAACTATCAAAATAATTATAAATACACGGTAATGGAATGAAGGCTGTACTGAACACTTTGGTCACGCTAAGTGGCGGAATATTGCTATTCTCGGGAGCATCTGCTGCCGAACTCGGGGGCGAGTACACAAGTCTGCTCTGTCCACAATCGCTCAATATCCCTGAACGACCTTTTGTTGATGCTGAATTAGACAGTGGCGACACCCATATGACGGCCGATGAAGCCGATCTTATTGAAGGTGGCGTTTCAACCTTGAGCGGTAATGCTGAAATTACGCGAAACTCCCAACAAATTACCGCGGATGTTATTGAATATAACGAACCAAACGACACAGCGGATCTTGATGGAAACATTAATTATTGGGATGAAGCACTGTTCCTGAAAAGTAATGAGGCTTATCTGCAATTTGATAATGGTATTGGTGAATTTACTGAGGCGGACTATGTCATAAAAGATAGTCGCGCCAGAGGCATAGCTAGCAAACTGGTACTGGATATTGGCACTCGTACAGAAATGGAAGAAGTGCAATATACAACTTGTGACCCGGATGATGAATTCTGGAAACTGACCGCAGATAAAATTTCTCTCGATCATGAAAACAACTGGGGCAAAGCGAGAAATGTTGTATTAAAAATCAAAGATGTTCCTGTCTTTTATTCTCCCTATATGTCGTTTCCTTTGAGTAAAGAACGTAAAAGCGGATTTCTCGCGCCAGGTTATGGCAATACAAACAGACATGGCTTCGAAGCAAGAGCACCCTATTACTGGAATATTAGTCCGAATATGGATGCGACTTTAACGCCACGTTTATTAACCAATAGTGGTGTTATGGCAATGGGAGAATATCGATACTTATTTTCACGTGCGAGTGGTGAAGTTAATTTCGAATACCTGGCAAGCGATAATGAACGAGAAGATAAACACAGAAATGCATTTAGCATCACACATCATCAACAATTTTTAGATACCGGTAATCTTTTCTTTACCTACAATCGGGTTTCAGACAAATTCTACTTTGAGGATTTTGGTAGTCAAATAAGTTCAACCAGCACCCGTTATCTTGAAAGGCGTGGTGAAGTTTCCTATAGAGGCAATAACTGGGACATAACTACACGTGTTCAGGATTATCAAACCGTTGACCGCAGTATTGCCACTACGTCTCGCCCTTATAAACGTTTACCACAAGTGCTTTTAAATTATGGTTCTCCTCGTGCTTATGGTCAGCTTAACTACGGTATTGGAACTGAAACGGTTTACTTTCAACGTGGTGATGACACTACTTTTACAGATAATGTTAATGGTTTACGCGTTCATATAGAGCCCTATATCAGTTTCCCCATGCGTACTATTGCAACTTACTTTGAACCAAAACTAAGTCTGGATTACACACAATATAACCTGGAAGACTCAGCAAACTTTACCCGAAACCCAAGTCGTGTATTACCTGTTTTCAGTCTGGATAGTGGCCTTTTCCTGGAAAGAGAAACCAGACTTTTCAATACCAGTTTCCTGCAAACACTCGAACCACGATTATTTTATCTTTACACACCGAATGAAGATCAATCTGATCTGCCTGTTTTTGATACTGGACTACTGACTAATTCTTTTGATTCACTATTTCGAGAAGATCGTTTTAGTGGCAATGATCGCCGGGGCGATGCCAATCAACTTACTTTTGCACTGACATCCCATTTAATTAATCAGGAAACCGGTAGAGATCTGGGGCATGTTAGTGTTGGTCAAATTTTCTATTTACAAGACCGCAAAGTGACATTACCTGGCGGCACAGTACGTGATGAAGATAGCTCCGCGTTCATTGCAGAATTTAATACCAAAGTTATTAATAACTGGAATATCGGCGGGGATATTATATGGGATCCAAATATAGGTGATGGCACGGAAAAAATTACTGTAAAAGCAAGTTACAATCCTGCTCCGGGAAAAATAATAAACATGGCATACCGTGTCAGACGTGATGCCACAGATATTGAGCAAAGTGATATTTCATTTCGATGGCCAGTGACTAAAAACTGGAATGCTGTCGGTCGCTGGAATTATGCCGTACCCGAAGGACGCTCACTGGAAACGTTTGCCGGAATTGAATATGAAAGTTGTTGTTTTGGCGTTCGAGCTGTTGCCCGACGCTTCCTGACAGACATTGATGGTGATTTCGACACTGGTGTATTCTTACAAATAGAGTTAAAAGGACTAGCAGGAATAGGTAAAAAGACAGTAGACTTCCTCAAACAACAGATCCCCGGTTACCAGAGTGAATTTTAGAATTTCCAAAAATAAACCCCAACATTATATGTTGGGGTTGCTTAGCCTATTTCTATTTCAAACCTTAGCTTACGCCTATGTACCATTGGATCGCATCATTGCCGTCGTTAATGAAGATGTCATTATGCAAAGCGAGCTTGAAGCCAAAATGCGTACGGTACGTGGCCAAATTAAGCAACAAGGATCAACTGTCCCTCCCGCATCGATTTTTGAACGCCAGGTACTGGATAATCTGGTTCAAAATCGTATCCAGCTACAACTTGCTATAAGAGCCGGTATCAGAGTTGATGACGAATCATTGAATCGGACTATCGGTAATATTGCCGCTGAAAATCAAGTCTCGTTAACACAATTCAGAGAAATTTTAGAAAAAGATGGTTATAGCTACGAACAATTTCGTGAAGATATTAGAAACGAGATCACACTAAGCCAGTTACGGAAGAGGCAAGTAGAAAACCGCATTGTTGTCACTGAAAGAGAAATTGATAACTTTCTTGCTAACCAGGAATTCCAGGGGACATTTCAAACTGAAATACGTCTTTCCCATATATTATTGTCATTACCTGACGCGGCTACTACAGATGAAATTGATCAAGTACGACAGGTTGCAGCACAAATTCGTGAGGATCTTATAGCCGGCGCTGATTTCACCGAAATAGCAGCCACTGTATCTGATGGCGGCAATGCCAGTAACGGTGGAGATTTAGGTTGGCGTAAGATAGAAGATATACCGAGTTTATTTGCTGACTATATCCCTGAAATGAAAAATGGCGATATCAGCGAGCTAATCCAGAGTCCGAGTGGTTTTCACATCATAAAAATTTCAGATGTAAAAAGTGACCAAGAAAATATTGTCGAACAAACGCGTGCCAGACACATCCTGATAAAACCGGATCAATTAGTAACATCGGAACAAGCCAAAGCCAAATTAGAACAATTAAAATTTCGTATGGATAACGGCGATGATTTTGGCTTATTAGCAAAAGGTAATTCCCATGATTCAGTTAGTGCCATTGATGGTGGTAATCTTGGTTGGCGTTCACCAGGAGAACTTGTGCCTGAATTTCAGCGAGAGATGGATAGTCTGGAGCTAAATGAAATTAGTGAACCATTCAGATCCAGCTTTGGCTGGCATATTGTTCAGGTACTTGAACGACGAAGTTTTGATAATACCGAATCTGTTAAACGTGGTAAGGCTCGTGCTGCAATTCGAAACCGAAAGTTAAAAGAGGCTATGCAAAACTGGACCAGGCGACTCCGGGATGAAGCCTATGTCGAATACCGCCTGGATGACATCTAAACCTCGACTATTAGTTACCTCAGGTGAACCAGCAGGAATTGGCCCTGATTTAATTATCAAGCTTTGTCAAATTGAGCATGATTATGATCTAACCATTATTGCTGATCCTGATTTACTCCTGCAACGTGCAAAATTATTATCTCTTCCACTTGATATTATTGACGTTACTTCTGAAGACTCACAAAATAATAAATCATTAAAAGTTCTTCCGGTAAAATTAAAGACAACTAGCTTAGCAGGCGAACTAAATGCAAATAACGCAAGTTATGTACTCGAAACGCTTGATGTGGCTTGCGATAACTGTCTTTCAAATAATTTTGATGCTGTCGTCACAACACCCATACAAAAATCTGTTATCAATGATGCGGGAATAGCGTTTAGTGGTCATACTGAGTATTTTGCTGAACGTTGTGACAATGCATATCCTGTCATGTTACTCGCTTGCCCCGAGTGTCGAGTGGCATTGGTAACAACACATTTAGCCTTACGTGATGTCGTCGATACAATAACGCCTGAAAGAGTTGAAAAAACGATTCGCATTGTTATCGATGAAATGTCTAGCCATTTTGGAATTGTAAAGCCAGCAATTACCGTCTGCGGACTGAATCCCCATGCTGGTGAAGGTGGGCACCTTGGCACAGAAGAAATAACTATTATCAATCCTGTTATCAATGACTTTATTAAACGTGGACACAATGTATCAGGGTCATTCCCTGCTGACACGGCATTCAGACTAGAACAACGACAAAAGACGGATGTCTTTATTTGTATGTATCACGATCAGGGACTACCTGTTCTTAAAACGCTGGGTTTTGGAGAAGCTGTTAATATTACACTGGGCTTACCTATTATTAGGACTTCTGTTGATCATGGTACAGCACTTGAACTTGCTGGCACTGGAAAAGCTCAATGTGATAGTTTGTTAGCCGCGATAGAGATGGCTAATAACATGGCAACTCATCGAATAAGTGAGCAAACCAATTAAGGTATCAGTAAAGTTGACACATCCTGATAAGCATCGCGCACGAAAACGTTTTGGGCAAAACTTTTTACACGACCCGGCAGTCATTCAGCGCATTGTCGACGTCATAAATCCACAACGACACGATCACATTGTTGAAATCGGACCTGGAAAAGGAGCGTTAACAGAATTAATACTTGAACGCGTTGATAAACTTGATGTTATTGAAATAGATAGAGATCTTGTCAGCGCTTTAACAACAACGATAAACAATGATAAACGTTTGATTATTCACGAAGCAGATGCACTAAAACTGGACTTCTCACAATTTAATCAATCAGACTTACGTATTGTTGGCAACTTGCCATATAACATCAGTACACCGCTATTGTTTCACCTTTTGGCATACAAAGATTGCATTAAGGATATGCTCTTCATGTTACAAAAGGAGGTGGTAAATCGTATTTGTGCAGAACCTGGCAATAAACAATATGGTCGTCTGACAATCATGTTGCAGACTTATTGTGACGTCAAATCACTGTTTATCATTAAACCGGGGGCATTTAGTCCAAGTCCTAAAGTTGATTCTGCCATTGTCAGACTTACCCCATTAAGCAAACCCCGATTTGAGCTTTCCGATCATGAAAGTCTTAAAGTGATAGTGAGAGAAGCCTTTTCACAACGACGAAAAACAATACGTAATGCACTAAAAAAGCTCATAACAGAAACGGAGATAGAAAAACTGAGTATCGCGCCAGAAATACGTGCTGAAAACTTGCAAATATCTGACTTTGTTAAGCTTGCAAATCGATACCATCAATTGAAAATCAACACCTTATAAGCCTGTGGATAATTCTGTGTATTAATTTTTGTCAAAAAAATGACGTCCCACTATTAATTGTCAAGTATAGAGTAAAAATCAACCTAAAATATAATAAAATAACTTTTATATTCAATTACTTACACGACAACAACAAGCTATCAGAGATATTTGACTTATTCAACATTAAGAGAAATAGTCAAGCGAATTTCGTTGTGTATAAATCTGATTTCTCATCAACCTTACAACAGTGATTATGTGGTAACTATCTCAGGTAAGCACTCACAAACCCGCTGCGCTTCTCTAGCCCTTTAGTTTATACTTGCGAGCTTAAATTAGAGCCAAATATACAACTTGAAAGCTACATTAATAAACCTTAGTTCGAAAATTGACAAATTTACCGAGTGGTCAGGGCAATGTGTTTCCTGGCTGGTAATCGTTCTTGTCATACTTGTCGGTTATGACGTCTCTATGCGCTACCTATTTCAAAGTGGCTCAATTGGACTGCAAGAACTGGAATGGCATTTATTCTCCATTATTTTCCTTATCGGTACAGCTTACACATTGAAACATGATGAGCATGTGCGGCTTGATATCTTATACCGGAGTAAATTTTTAAACGATAGCAACCGCGCCTGGATAGATGCCTTTGGCGCACTATTCATCCTTTTACCTTTTTGCCTTGTGATTATCGTTAGTGCCTGGCCATTTTTTTCTCAAGCTTATATTCACAATGAAGCTTCACCTGATCCAGGTGGTTTGCCTGCACGCTGGTTGATTAAAGCAATGATCCCCGCCGGTTTCAGTTTACTGCTACTTCAGGGGCTCGCAGAGAGTATAAAAAAGTTTGTTATCGCATTGGATAAAACGCAATGACGGTTTGGGTTATTTTAATGTTTCTGACTTTAATGCTGTTATTGCTGTTGGGCTACCCTGTCGCATTTACATTAGGTGCTGTTGCCCTTGCCTTTGGTAGTATTTTTCTAGGATTCGATTTTTTCCTGTTACTTCCCTTACGAATATGGGGAATCATGACCAATTTTACCTTACTCGCTGTGCCTCTATTTATATTCATGGGTATGGTGTTTGATCGCTCTGGTCTTGCTGAAGATTTGCTGGAAACAATGGGAAAACTTTGTGGCAAATTAAATGGTGGCTTGGCGCTTTCTGTTGTTATTGTCGGTGCAATGTTGGCAGCAACAACAGGTGTAGTAGGCGCAACCGTAGTCACTATGGGAATCATTGCCTTACCAACTATGCTGAAACACAATTATTCAACCACCTTAGCAACAGGCACAATTGCTGCATCGGGGACTTTGGGACAAATTATTCCACCCAGCATTATTTTAATACTTTTAGGAGATGTTATGGGTGTACCGGTTGGTCGCTTGTTTATGGGAGCGATAATACCTGGCTCGATCCTGATATTGTTATTCATGATCTATATTACTGCCACTGCCTGGTACAAACCCGGTGTAGCACCTGCGATTAAAAGCAATTCAGAAACATTTGATTATCTAAATATACTCATTACTTTATTACCGCCATTGATGCTCATACTTGCAGTACTCGGCTCGATATTCTTTGGCATTGCATCACCTACTGAGTCTGCTGCCGTTGGTGCGATAGGCGCACTTATACTTGCTAGCTTACATAAAAAATTGACGTTAAATATGCTTCAGGACTCAATGCAACAAACGACAAAATTAACCTGCATGGTATTTATGATTTTAATCGGTGCTACGGCATTTGGTTCTGTTTTCGTAGGTATGGGCGGAGACAGACTCGTACTGGATGTTATGTCTAACTTGCCAGGGGGAATATGGGGATTTTTATTTATTAGTATGCTACTAATCTTTATCCTCGGTTTTTTTCTCGATTTTTTACAGATATGTTTTATTGTTATTCCAATACTTGCACCAATTGCAAGTCAGCTTGATGTTGATCTGCTTTGGTTTGCTGTATTAATTGCAATTAATTTGCAAACTTCTTTTTTAACACCTCCATTCGGTTTTTCATTATTTTATCTTAAAGCTGTTGCACCCCCTGAAGTTCGGATTCAAGATATCTATTCCGGGATTATTCCTTTTGTGTTACTACAAGTCATAACGATTCTTGTTTTAATAGCCGTTCCTGAACTTGTTACCTGGCTGCCTGACTTAATGGATAACATTCATGGACTGTAGTCGGTAGTCGGTAGTCGGTAGTCGGTAGTCGGTAGTCGGTAGTCGGTAGTCGGTAGTCGGTAGTCGGTAGTCGGTAGTCGGTAGTCGGTAGTCGGTAGTCGAAAAAAGTTTGTACCGTTTACTGTTCCCTGTCTACCGTCTACTGTCTACCGTCTACTATTCCCTATACTTTTTCTTAAATTCTCGATCACTGATACCGTGTCAGGTTTTACACCATGCCAAACATTAAATGATTCTGCAGCCTGTTCGACCAACATACCAAGACCATCAAAAACTTTAGTTGCTCCTTGTTCCTTAGCCCAGTTCATAAATATTGTATTCATATCTGAATACATTAAATCATAACAACATGTATTATTTTTAATTACAGTTTCGGGAACAGGTGGAAGCTCACCAGCTAAACTGAGTGAAGTAGCGTTAATTATTATATCGAATGAACGATTAGAAAGTTCAGCATACGAACATGCTTCTATATTTCCTTGAACAGAAAATTTTTCAGTTAATTGCACTGCGCGAGAAATAGTACGGTTAGCAATAACTATTTGTTCTGGTTTTTCTGTGCAAAGCGGTTCTAAAATGGCTTTAACTGAACCTCCCGCACCCATTACTAGTACAGATTTATTATGTATATCAATGCCATTATTAATAGTGAGATCATTAATCAGACCCTTGCCATCTGTTGTATCACCATGAATATTATTTTGCTCATCAAACCAAATCGTATTAACTGAGCCTGATAATTCTGCACGTTGAGTTAATGTGTTACAAAGTGAAAAAGCATTTTCTTTGAAAGGCACTGTAATGTTTAAGCCTTTGCCCTTTTGAGAAGCAAACAGCTTTACATATTCACCAAATTTTTCATGCGGAACTTCAATAGCTTGATAATTTAGTGTAATGCCCGTTTGCCTGGCAAACAGTGAATGAATTTGCGGAGATTTACTATGTTTGACCGGGTTACCAAATACGGCGTAATTATTAATAGATGTATCCAGGCTAAGGTCAATACTCACTAGATTAAAAAGTAATTAACTGCCAGAACGTTCGACCAAACCGCCTTTAAGACAATGGACCTGCAATCCACGTTCACTTAGTAAATAAGCACACGCTGAACTTTGGCGGCCGCTATTACAATAAAGAATATATTGTTTTTCCGTGTCCAGAGATTGTGCCTTTAATCGCAACATAAATAGTGGAATATTAATACTGCCTTCAATATTTGCATTTTTATACTCACTTTCTAATCTGACATCAATCCAGACAGCACCTTCACCCTTAACCATGGCATCAGCTTCTTCATTAGTTACCCAACTCAACATAGGTTCTTTTAGCAGTTCATTAAAATCTTCTTTCGATAAACGCATCATCGCACCATCAGTTGTCATGACAATATTAGCATTACGTTTCGCTTCCGAAAGCAAAGCTTCTTCACCGAATGCATCCCCATCTCCCAAAGTAGCTAATGTCAATTCAGACCCTGTTTTTGAAGTTCGTGTAACCTTGGCTTTACCATGTTTGATGATGTAATAATAATCACCTTCTCCACCTTGTTTAATGATGACATCCCCTGTTTTCACAGGTATATCCTGCATGCGCATAAACATAGCTTGAATATTTGCCGGTGGGACTTGCAGAAACGCTTTTGACTGCAAAATACGTGTCATCCAATCACTATCGTCATCTTCTTCATCTTCAGAAGTTTCTTCTACTTGAATCTCATCGACTTCAATACCGGATAATTGATCCCAGGTAAGTAATATATCGAGTAAATCACTGTCAATTCTTATGATCTCGGAATCAACCTTGGCTGTAGCAGTAGATTTTCTTGGTTGTTGATTAGCTAAAGGATGCTTGGCTATATCAGATCCAGACATAACCGTCTTGCTTTCACCCTTACTTGATACAATTTCAGCTTGGCCTTCAATAAGGTAAACAGATTTTCTATCGGTATCCCCTTCCTTAAAAATTGCCGTACCTGCAGCCACATTTTCTACAAATGTCTTAGCCGCTAACTCCTGAAAATTTTCAGTGTTGAGCGCACTCGCCGGCACAAACGTTTTTAGTATACTTTTATCAATAAGATCAGGCATTTAGAAAATTTCCTTCCACTACACTATAAGTATTAATTAACAGAACACGCATTGTAAGCTCTGAGTAAAAATATTTAAATACACAAATTCATTTGAAGATAATAATAATGTCATTGTCTTCAAATGAATGATTATTAGCGAGTTTATACTCAAATGATATGAGATTCAGAGCTTGAACTACGGTATTAGACTGAAAGTCTCTTTCAGAAATTCAGATTAGGTCATATACAAACGATATTATATCAAATATTTGCCTCTTTATGATCAACATAAAGAGGCAATAAATATCCAGGCATGTTTAGAGGCTGTAACCTCTCTCATTATGAAGCACAATATCCAACCCTTCTGTTTCCTCATCTTCATTTACTCTCAAACCAATCACCGCATCAAGCAGCTTAAGTATGATAAAGGTGATAACACCACACCAAACGATTGTTGCGACAACACCAATCAACTGAGTCATCAGTTGAGAAGACATCGTTGCCTCTAAGCCCAAACCACCCATCGATTCAGCAGCAAAAACTGCTGTCAAAAGAGTACCTAAGATACCGCCAACGCCATGTACAGGAAATACATCTAGAGAATCATCAATCTTTAATCCACGTTTAATATATTGCGTCGCGAAATAGCAGACCACACCGGCAAGCAAACCAATCGCTAAACCGCCCAATGGGCCAACATAACCGGATGCCGGAGTGATGGTACCCAAACCAGCCACCATGCCGGTTACAATACCAAGCACACTGGGTTTGCCATTTCTAATCCATTCACATGCCATCCATGCCAAAGAACCGGCTGCGGCAGAGATATGGGTAACAGCCATCGCCATTCCAGCGCTGCTTCCTGCGGCTAGGGCACTACCGGCATTGAATCCAAACCAACCTACCCAGAGCATCGAAGCACCCATGACAACTAATGCCATATTATGAGGTGGCATCGCAGTTTGTGGAAAACCTTTTCTATTACCAATGACAATTGCAGCAACCAAAGCAGCAACACCGGCATTGATATGGACAACAGCGCCTCCGGCAAAATCCATAAATCCCATATCAGACAACCAACCGCCACCCCAAACCCAATGACATACTGGCGCATAAACCAGAATCAACCACAACACACTAAACCAAAGCACTGCAGAGAAACGCATTCTTTCAGCAAAAGCACCAATAATCAGTGCCGGAGTGATAATGGCAAACGTCATTTGAAACATGAAAAAAACAGTTTCAGGAATGGTGCCACTAACACTGTCCAAGCCAATCCCGGACATTAATACCTTGCCGGCACCAACAAATTTGTTCAAAGAACCTCCGTCTCCAAAGGCCAAACCATAACCAACAACCATCCAGACAATGGATGCTAGACAGGCAATCGCAAAACACTGCATCAAAACAGATAACACATTCTTTGCACGCACCAAACCAGAATAAAATAATGCCAGACCAGGCAAGGTCATAAACAAAACCAGAACTGTAGACGTTAATATCCATGCGGTATCTGCGCCATTTAATTCATCTGCATAGACCGTCATAGGCAGCATGAATACCATCGCAGTTATAAAGCGAATACTATTTTTTATTACCATTCCTCAAATCCCCCTAAAATATTTTTTTATATCGCTTCTGAACCCGTTTCACCGGTACGTATACGAACAATCTGTTCCAGGTTGGAGACAAAGATTTTACCATCACCTATTTTCCCCGTACCCGCGGCATTCGTAATAGCTTCTATAACCGAGTCAGTAGCATCATCGTCGATAGCGACTTCGATTTTTACTTTAGGGAGAAAATCAACCACATACTCCGCACCACGATACAATTCGGTGTGTCCTTTTTGACGCCCAAACCCTTTAACTTCAGTCACTGTAAGACCTTGAACACCGATAGCTGAAAGTGCTTCACGCACATCATCCAGCTTAAAAGGTTTGATTACCGCTGCGACCATTTTCATAGCTTTCCCCTTGCAGATTTTTATAAGAATTGAATGTTAAATATGCACCACCAAGGTTAACAAAATTTCCATTTTGGTGCATCAGTTGAAATTAAACATTTTCTTCAGGCAACAAAAAAGGGCGCCGAAGCACCCTTTTCCTTGTTACTTTGAAAGGTGAAAGATTACAAGATGTAACCTCGTTCCCCGTGAGAAGCAAGATCAAGACCTTCGGTCTCATCTTCTTCACTAACACGAAGTCCAATCACCGCATCAACTACTTTAAGAATAATAAAAGTTAAAGTACCGCTATAAACGATGGTTACGAGGACACCAGCAGCCTGGTTGAAAACCTGTCCGCCGATACTGCTTACGCCATCTGCAAAACCAAGACCTGAGAATACACCCAGTGACTCAGAAGCAAACACACCAGCTAATATCGCACCAACAATACCACCAACAGCGTGAACACCAAATACATCCAGTGAATCATCATAGCCAAACGCACGTTTAAGTGTGCTTGCCGCCTTGAAACAAAGGAAGCCAGAAGCCGCACCAAGAACAAGTGCTCCCATTGGTCCGACGTTTCCACATGCTGGTGTAATGGCAACCAATCCTGCGACAGCACCAGATGCAATACCCAGTGCACTAGGCTTACCATGTGTCATCCACTCAGCAAACATCCAGGTCAATGCTGCGGCTGCAGTTGCTACCTGTGTCACAGCCATTGCCATACCAGCAGCATTATCAGCTGCCAATTCACTACCCGCATTGAAACCGAACCAACCAACCCAAAGCATCGCTGCGCCGATTAGAGTCAGTGTCAGGTTATGTGGAGGCATTGCTGTTGTTGGATAACCCTTGCGTTTTCCAAGCACCAAACATGCGACTAGACCGGCAATACCTGCATTGATGTGTACAACCGTACCACCAGCAAAATCAATAATGGCAAATTTACTACCCAACCAACCGCCGCCCCATACCCAGTGACATACTGGCGCATAAACAATCGTTACCCAAACAGTCATGAAGATCAGAATCGCTGAGAACTTCATGCGTTCAGCAAAAGCACCGACGATCAAGGCTGGAGTAATAATGGCAAAGGTCATTTGAAATGTCATAAAGACAGATTCAGGAATAGTGCCACTCATACTGTCAACGCTCATATTAGCAAGCATTGCATTACCAAAACCGCCCCAGAAGGCATTCATGCTGCCACCATCACCAAATGCCAGGCTATAGACATATAATACCCAGAGTATTGACATCAAACAGGTGATAGCAAAACACTGCATCATCACTGACAAAACGTTCTTACTGCGAACCATGCCTGCATAAAAAAGTGACAGACCCGGAATGGTCATAAATAAAACTAATACCGTGGCAACAATCATCCAGGCTGTATCACCAGCGCTCAAATCATCGGCCATGGCAATTGAAGGTGCGACTAACAGCGCCACGCCTAGCAAGCCTTTTTGACTTATTAATTTACTAAATAAACTTTTCATCGTTTTATATCTCC